>Ga0335080_10000204_pt1 | contig 53108 bp, 53 predicted proteins | sample Lox_Sample_34_FD_206720 | JGI IMG/M metagenome (GOLD analysis project Ga0335080, IMG submission 206720) | Soil microbial communities from Loxahatchee National Wildlife Refuge, Florida, United States - Lox_Sample_3.4 | ecosystem: Environmental > Terrestrial > Soil > Wetlands | place: USA... | reverse complement strand
GTCTACCGGGCGTACGGCATCGTCAAGAAGGCCGCGGCGCGGGTCAACGCCGAGCTGGGACGGCTTCCGAAGGACAAGGCCGCGCTGATCGACCGGGCGGCGGACGAGGTCATCGCCGGCAAGCACACCCCCGAGTTCCCGCTCTACGTCTGGCAGACCGGTTCGGGGACGCAGTCGAACATGAACGTGAACGAGGTGATCGCCAACCGGGCCATCCAGCTCGCCGGCGGCACGCTCGGGACCCAGACCCCGGTGCACCCCAACGACCACGTGAACATGTCGCAGTCCTCGAACGACACCTTCCCCGCCGCGATGCACGTCGCGGTGGTGCTCGAGCTGTCCGGGCACCTCATCCCGAGCATCGAGCGGCTGGTGAAGCTGCTCTGGGCCAGGGCCCGGGAGTGGGTCGACGTGGTGAAGATCGGCCGCACGCACCTCCAGGACGCCACGCCGCTCACGGTCGGCCAGGAGTGGAGCGGCTACGCCACTCAGATGGAGGACGCCCTGGGCGAGGTGCGCCACGCGATGGAGCGGCTCTACCCTCTCGCCGCCGGGGGCACCGCCGTGGGCACCGGCATCACCGCCCCGCCGGACTTCGGCGAGCGGATCGCGAAGGAGATCGCCCGGCTGACCGGCCATCCCTTCGTCACCGCGCGGAACAAGTTCGCCGCCATCGGCTCGCTCGACCCGGTGGTGGGTGTGAGCAGCGCGCTCCGCGGCCTGGCGGTCCCGCTGATCAAGATCGCCAACGACGTGCGCTGGCTGGGATGCGGCCCGCGGGCGGGCATCCACGAGCTGAACCTGCCGGCCAACGAGCCGGGCTCGTCGATCATGCCCGGGAAGGTGAACCCCACCCAGGAGGAGGCGGTGGTGATGGTGGGGATCCAGGTGATCGGCAACGACACCGCGGTGGGCTTCGCCGGCTCGCAGGGCAACTTCGAGCTGAACGCAATGAGGCCGATCATCCTCTACAACGTGCTCCACTCCTCGCTCATCCTCGGCGACGTGGTCGACCGGTGGCGGGAGCACAGCCTGGAGGCGATCACCCTCGATCGCGCGCGGATCGATCGCTTCGTCGGCGAGTCGCTGATGCTGGTGACCGCGCTGAGCCCGGTGATCGGCTACGACAAGGCCGCCCACATCGCCCACGAGGCCCACGCCAAGGGGATGACGCTGCGCGAGGCGGCGCTGGCCTCGGGGGACGTCACCGCCGAGCAGTTCGACAAGGTCGTGGTCCCCCGGTCGATGGTGGGGAATCCGCGGAAGGACGTCGGCCTCGAGTGAGGCTCACCGGCTCGCCAGGGCGGCGGAAGATGGCCGCGGTCCGGGCCTTGGCCGACGGGCACATCCGGTCCGTGGCGATGGAGAGCTGACACGAAGGCCCGCCGACCGTGGACGGTCAGCGGGCCCCGGGGACCGACCTGCGCGTTGCCGGCTACTGGTGCCGGGCGTTGTGCTTCGCGGCGTAGATGTGGCGGCTCTCGCGGTTCTGCTCGCGATTCACCTGCCGGCGCTCGGCCGCGGTGAGATGACCACCGTTGGCCGCACGCTCGGTCTTGACCTGGTTGTCGATCCGCTGCTCCTGCTTCTCCAGATGCGCGGTCTCCCCAGGGGTGAGCTGCCCGCTCTTCACGCCATTGGCGATCCGGTCCTGCTGGTTCTCCTCACGGCGATCGACCTCGCCCGCCATCGCCAGGGACGACAGCGAGGTCACCACCAGGATCATCTTCACGATCGTCTTCACGGGTTCCTTCTCCTCGTCGGGCGCGGCATCGCGCCGTGCCCGTTCGGACCGATCAAACCCGATCGATATTCGATTCGTTGCGGGGCGCTGCGCGTGTCCCCGGCGACCCGGGGGGTACTCAGCGCGCAGGTGGGACGACGACCACCCCTTCCTTCATCACGAAGGAGACCCGCTCGGTCGCGGTGATGTCCTTCAGAGGGTCGTCCTTCATCCCCACCAGATCGGCGTAGGCGCCGGAGGCGAGCGTCCCCAGCTCGGCCTCCTTCCCCAGGAGCGCCGCCGCGGTCACCGTCGCCGAGCGCAGCGCCTGCCAGGGCGTCATCCCCCAGGCGACGTAACGCCGGAACTCCTCTGCCTGGTTGATCTGCTCCCAGGGGAACCCACCGGCATCGGTGCCCAGCGCGATGGGGACGCCCGCCGCCAGCGCCCGCCGGAAGGACTCCTCCGACGCCTTCTGCAGCACGGCCCAGATGGGGTTGATCTTGCTCCGTGCTCCCTCGACGTAGGCCGAGACGGTGAGCGTGGGCGAGAGGAAGACCTTCTTCTGGGCCATCAGCTTGACCGTCGCGTCGTCGAGCACGTGGCCGTGCTCGATCGAGTCCACACCCGCGGCGAGCGCGATGGCGTGGCCGCTGGGGGTGATGCTGTGGGCGGCCACCCGCCGGTTGGTCCGGTGCGCCTGGTCGACGATCGCCTTCAGCTCCTCCTCGGTGAAGTTGGGGAGACTCCGGATCTGCCCGTCGGGCCGCTTGAAGTAGCCGCGGTCGGCGTAGACCTTGATCCAGTCCGCGCCGTGCGAGATCTGGTCCCGAACCGCGCGCCGGCAGGCATCCGCGCCATCGCACATCTGGACGCCCTTCGGCATCTCCAGCTCCCAGGAGTAGGCCGTCCCTCCGAGCCCGTACGCCCCGGTGGGAGCGAGCGCCTTGGTGGCCACGAAGAGCCGCGGCCCGACCACGATGCCCGCCGCGACCGCCCTCTTGAGATCGACGTCGGCGAATCCCGCCCCCTCGTTCCCGATGTCCCGGTGGGTGGTGAATCCGTGCTGGAGCGCGATGCGCATCGCCTGGGTCGCCCGGAGCGCGCGGTAGGGGAGCGATTCCTTTAGGATCTGCGCGTCGTACTCGACGTCGGTGAGGTCCCCGTCGAGGAGCACGTGGGTGTGGGTGTCGATGAAGCCCGGGCAGACCGTGAGGCCGGACGCGTCCACCACCTGCGCACCGGCCGGGACCGCATCGCCCACGGACTTGATGCGACCGTCCTGGACGACCACCACCGCGCCGGTCCGCACCTTCTGGGTCGCCGGGTCGAGCAGCCGCCCGGTCTTCACCGCGATCACCGGCCCCTGCTGCCCCAGCGCCGATCCACAGACGAGCGCTGCCACCCACGCGACGACTCGCATGCTCCCCTCCCCTGCTCCGGTTGGACGACCGCGCGAGTGTGTCCCGTCACCCGACCCGGCGAAAGCAAGAACCGGCCGCGGAGGCCGAACCGTTCACTCGGCGTCGGCCTGGACGATGAACCGCCGCGGGGCCGAACCCACGAAGTAGAACGGATAGCAGGTGACGAGCGTCAGGCGAGGTCCACCGGTCGGCGCCAGGACGTCCACGTCCGCGGGGTCGACGATGGAGAGTCGCCCCACCCGGTAGCGATGGACCTCTCCGGGGAGCGCCACCTCCAGGATGTCGCCCTCGACGATGTCCTTCAGGACCCGGAAGTAGCCGTCGCGGTGCCCGGCGATCCCGACGTTCCCCGGCTCGTCCGGCCGGGCGGTGTCCTCGATGTGCCCCACCGCGCGGTCGAGCGTCCACTCGTCGGTGCCCTCGAGCACCGGCACCTCCAGCCCGAGCCGCGGGATGCGGAGCACCGCGAGCGGCGGCGGCGCGGGGCGAGCCATCGCCAGCACGTGGGCACGGATCCGCGTCGGATCCCAGAGACTCTGGTCCAGCCTGGCCGAGTCAGGAAGCGTCGGGGCCAAGGCGGGGGCCGGGGCGATCGCAGTCGCCAGGGGGCCTCGGGCCTGGTCCTGCGCGCGGAACGCGGCCAGCGATCGCTGCTCCGAGGCCCAGGCGAGGCCGCGCGCAGTGGCCCAGCTCACCCCGAGAACGACGGCGAGCACCCAGGCTACCCTCTCCACCCGCCGGAGCCGGCGGGCCCAGGGAGCTCGCCGGCCCACCGTGGACAGGACCCTCACTCTCCTCCCCCGGAGCGCCTACCGTCCGGCCCGAGCCGTCCGGAGCGAGAGTGCGATGCCCGCGGACAGCGCGGCGAGCAACCCGATCAGCGGGAGCGGGCTCGCGGTCTTCGGGAGATGGCGCTTGTGCGGCGCGGCGGCGACCACGGCCGGTTCGGCGGTCGGCTCGGGCGCCGGGCTCACCGCCTTGGCCACCACCGACCGCTGGGTGGTCTGCTGCGGGGGAAGGGTGGTGACGAAGGTACCGCCCAGCCTCTCGCCCTTCTTGACGGTCCGGAGCGAGACCTCCTTGCCGTCCTTGAGGTAGTGGATGTCGTTCCCGGCAGCGTCCTTGAAGTCGTAGCTGTTGAGCTTGCCGGTGGCGTTGTCCTTCACCACGATCCCGCCGGGCGCGACCTGCATCACGGTACCGGAGGCGATCCGGGTCAGCGTCACGTCGCGTGTGGTCACCTTCTCGGTGATCAGCGCCCCGACCTTCATCCCGGGCTTGAGCTGGTCGACGCCGGCCGGGCTTCCGTCGATGTCGAACTTGTAGCCGTCGGGCACGGTGTACTCGTGCAGGCCGTCGGACTCCCTGACCACCACCTGGTTCCCGTAGACCGCCTCGACCACGCCCGACTTCACCTGATGCGTCACGGTGGTCGACTCGGTGCTCGAGGTGGCCGCTGCCTGCGCCTGCGCCACACCAGGCAGCGCGAGCGAAAGAAGGACTGCGGCGATTCTCGTCTGGACTGACATGAGGGGGGCCCTCCCCGGAGCCCGGCCCGAACCCGGAGGGCGGTAGAAGCACCGTCACGGATCAGGGCGACCGCCACATAACGCCTTCGAGATGGCCCCGGCGCTCCGACCTTGGGGTGGGTCATTGTAGACCCACGGCCTCGAAGAAGCGGCGGACGCGCGTGCGATCCACCGCCGCCAAGACGTTGGCGACGGTGCCAGCGCACGCTGTACGCACCGCACGCACTCTCCTCACGAAATCGCCGGGCCGCGGCGCCGGGCCAGCGAACCGGCGCCCTAGACTTGCGCGAGCGATGATGCGTTCGCCGACTCCCGCCGGACTCGTCCTCCTCCTCGCGCTCGCCGGATGCGACTTCAACGGCGGTGGGCCAGGGGGCGGCGGCTTCACGCCGTCGGACCCGACGACCGACCTCGCCCGCATCGCACTGCAGGCCCACGACCAGATTCGCAGCGGCGCCACGCCCACGCCGAACCCCGCCCTCCCCTCCGTGCAGTGGTCGGCGCAGGTCGAGGCCGTCGCCACGCAGTGGGCGTCCAACTGCGTCTACCAGCACAACGCCGCCCGCGGGAACCTGGGAGAGAACATCGCCGCGAGCTCGCCGGGCTACTGGCCCACCATCGCCGGCGTGGTGCAGGCCTGGGCCTCGGAGGCGGCGGACTACGACTACGCGACGAATACCTGCGCCGCGGGGAAGGACTGCGGCCACTACACGCAGATCGTCTGGCGCGACAGCACCCTCATCGGCTGCGCCTACGCGCGCTGCACCCAGAACTCGCCCTTCTCCGGCCTCCCCTCCTGGGACTTCTGGGTCTGCGACTACAGCCCTCCCGGGAACTGGCTCGGCGAGCGCCCGTACTGAGCGCCCGGGCACGGGGCGCGTCGAGCCCCGCGGTCGCGCTCGGCCCCTCCGGTGTCTCCCCGATTCCGGAGCCGCAGCGGCCTCGCGTACATTCGGCTGCCTCCCTGCTGACCGGAGGTCCCCCGTGCGTCCAATCCGCGTGCTGCTGGTCCTCGCCACCGGTTGTGCCGCAGGCTCGACCACACCTCCTCCGCCGACCACGGCAGCCGCCGCCCCCGCGAAGGCGACGCCGCCACCCGCCGTTCCTGCTTCGGTCCTCGCCCTCGCCCAGGGAGCGCTCCTCTTCGACGACCTCGGAACGCTGAGCCGCCCGGTGGGCGCCGCCTCGCCAGAGGCGCAGCGCTACTTCGACCAGGGGCTGCGGCTCGCGTACGGCTTCAACCACGACGAGGCGACCCGCTCCTTCGCCCGTGCCGCCGAGCTCGATCCCGGCTGCGCGCCGTGCTTCTGGGGCGTCACCTGGACCCTGGGCCCCAACTACAACGTCCCGATGCTGCCAGACCGGGCGCAGGCCGCCTGGGACGCGCTCCAGGCCGCGCGCGAACGCGCCGGGCGCGCCCGGCCAGTGGAGCAAGCGCTGATCGCGGCCCTCGGCTCTCGCCACAAGGGGCCACAGCCGCTCGACCCGCCGGCGCAGCAGCCGCTGAACGAGGCCTTCGCGGCTGCGATGCGCGGGGTCGCCCAGGCCCATCCCGACGACGACGACGTGCAGGTCATCTTCGCCGAGTCGATGATGGACGTGAATCCGTGGCACCTCTGGACGCTCGACGGCAAGCCGGCCGCTGGAACCGAGGAGATCGTCGCCACCCTGGAGCGCGTGCTGGCGCGCTCGCCGCAGCACCCCGGCGTGAACCACTATTACATCCACGCCGTCGAGGCGTCGCTGCGTCCGGACCGTGCCGTTCCCTCTGCAGAGCGGCTCCCGGGGCTGATGCCGGCCGCGGGCCACATCGTCCACATGCCGGCACACATCTTCCAGCGCGTGGGCCGCTATGCGGACGCCTCGGAGGCGAACCGCCGCGCGATCCGCGCCGACGAGGCCTACCTCGCGAAGACGAAGCCGCCCGGCTACTACCCGATGTACCTCGGGCACAACCACGGGTTCCTGGCCTTCTCGGCGTCGATGCTCGGCCGCTCGGAGGAATCGCTCCGGGCGGCACGCGCCGCGACCAGGGCCGTCCCCCCGGAGATGCTCGACATGATGCCGGGGATGGACTTCTTCGCCAGCGAGCACCTCCTGGTGATGGTCCGCTTCGGGAAGTGGAAGGAGGTGCTCGCCGAGCCCAGGCCGCCGGAGAAGTATCCGACGCTCACCGGACTGTGGCTGCACGCGCGCGGCATGGCGTTCGCCTCGACCGGCAAGACCCGCGAGGCGGAGGCGACCATGCGCGCGCTGCGCACCCTGGCCACGAAGATTCCCCCCGAAGTGCTGGCCGGCCAGAACCCGGCCTCGGCCATGTGCCGGCTGGGGGCGGACGCGATCGAGGCGCGGATCGCCGAGCGAGCGCGCCGCTGGAAGCCGGCCATTGCCGCGTGGCAGCGCGCCGTCGTCCAGGAGGACGGGTTCGCCTACAACGAGCCGGCGGACTGGTTCTACCCGATGCGCCACTACCTCGGGGCAGCGCTCCTCGACGCGAAGAAGCCGAAGGAGGCCGAGGCGGTGTTTCGCGCCGACCTCGAGCGCAACCCCGGCAACGGCTGGGCGCTGTACGGCCTCTCTGCCTCGCTCGCAGCGCAGGGCAAGAAGAGCGAGGCCGCGGCGGTCCGGGCGAAGTTCGACGAGGCCTGGAAGCTGGCTGACTTCCGGCTGACCCGCGCGGCGCTCTGAGGTCGGGCTATTTTCCGGCGAGGAGCAGCGAGAGCGCGGTGGCGACCTCGGCGTCCGTCCAGGTGTTGAGGATCGGCGGCAAGGTGATGCCGACCTGGATGGGCGCCCCGCCACACGAGCGGGGGCCCACGTAGGCCTGTCCCTGGAACCGGACGTCGTACCCGCAGTGGCCGAAGGCTCCGTTGATCCGCGCCTTGCCGATGGTCGCGGTGCATGGCCTTCCGACGATGAGGCCGTTCACCGCCAGCCCCTCCGGTCCCTGGCTGACGTTGAGGTTGAACGGCGAGCGGCCGACGATGCCGTCCGCCCCGTCGAGCGTCACGGTGAGGTTCACGTCGCGGCCGAACGCGGTGCCGCGCCAGGCGGTCGTGCCGTTCTGGCCGGGGTAACGGCCGAGGTTCACGCTCGGGCCCTGGATGCCCTGCTCGGTGATGAGCGCGACGATCGGCCGGCGAACCCCGGTGAGGACGAAGCGGCCTCCCTCCGGCACTCCCGATGCCTCCGGCGGAAGCGCGTCCGGCGGCGGAAGGGGCTCGTCGTGCGCACACGCGCCGACGAGCGTGGAGAGGGTCAGGACCAGGAACGGAAGACCGGCACGACGCATGAGAGGAACCTAGCGATGCTCCGGGCGGTCGACCACGGAGTTCAGGATGGCGCGCGTCAGACCGATGACGACCGCACCGAGCAGCGCCGGGATGAAGCCATCGACATGCAGCCCGAGGCCGAGCGACCGCGCCAGCGCTCCGGTCACCAGCAGGAGGATGGCATTGATGACCAGGGCGAAGAGCCCGAGGGTGAGGAAGGTCACGGGCAGCGCGAGGATGCGGAGGATGCTCCCCAGCACCGCGTTCACCACCCCGAAGACGAGCGCGACCCCGAGGAGCCCCGGCAACGTCCCCACGTAGCTGAGCCCGGTCACCAGCCGCGTGGCGACCCAGAACGCGACCGCGGTCACCACGAGGTGCAGGAGAAAGCGCATGGTCCCTCCCCGATCCCGGCACCGTGGCGCCCGGGACGGCCGGCGGTCAGCCGCCGGCGGGCGGCACGCTTAGCAGATCCCGCTCCTCGGGGTGCCGCTCCAGCCACTTGGAGACGAAGGGACAGCTCGGGACGAGCCGCGTCCCGTTCTGCCTCGCCCAGCTGAACGCGGTCTTTGCCAGCTTTCCTGCGAATCCCTGTCCAGCGGCCTCCTGCGGCACCGTCGTGTGCAGGAGGTCCAGGGTGCGGTCGTCCAGCCGACGATACACCAGCTCCGCGGTTCCTCCCGGGACCTCGAGAAAAAAGCGGTGGCGATTCGGGTCGTGCTGGACGTCCATCGATCCTCCCCCGGGGGAGCGCGGAGGACCCTCGGACAGTCCGGGCCCCCACGTCAACCCGCCCGGGCGCCCGACGTTCAGCGACCGGACGCGCCCGACGAGCCGGTGCTCTCCGGAGGCGTGGGCTGCGGAACGCGGTTCTTCACCGCCGGGACCGTGCGGAGATAGGCGAAGATGGCCTTCAGGTCCTGGTCGGTGAGCTTGCCAATCATCTCCCAGGGCATCGGCGGGAGAATCGGCCGGCCCCGTCCCATGTGGCGGCCGTTCCGGAGCGTGTCGAGGAAGTTCTGCTCCGTCCATGCGCCCAGACCGGTCTCGCGGTCCGGAGTGAGGTTCGCGGTGTAGCTGATGCCCCACGGGCCGGACCAGGCGGTCATCGTGCCCACGGTGGCCGCCATCCACGGACCCGGGAGCGCCGGCGCCGGCCCGACCACCATCTGCTCGGGGTGGCCGGAGAGGAGCCGCTCGTTGTCGAGCTCCGGCCCCTTCGGACCCATCTTCTTCGGGGTGTGGCAGTCGTGGCATCCAGCGAAGGCGACGAGGTACTCGCCGCGCTTCGCCTGGGCGTTGCCGGGGGAAGCGAGGGCGAGCGAGGACATCGAGAGGGCGGCGATCAGCAACGGCTTCGGGGTCACGGCGTTCTCCTGTCTGCGAGTGAGTGAATCCAGCGTTCCACCAGCGCGAGCGCCTCGCGGTCGGGCACCACCGTCCCGAGCGGAGGCATCTGGTCCAGCGGGTCGCGCACGCCCATCCGGCGGAAGAGCACGCTGTGCTGCGGCTCTCCGGCGGAGACGCGCAGCTCGGCACCTCCGACCGGCCGGAGCGCGCGCACGGCGAGCGCCGAGGCTCGGGTCCTCTCCACCGAGGCGGGTCCCTCGGAGAGGGCCTGGAGGAGGTCCAGCCCGATGCCCGCCAGGGGCCCGTGGCGGTTGTGGCAGATGCCGCAGTTGGCGTGGAGGTAGCCCAGGGCGGAACGCTCGTCGGCCGAGGCCGCGGCGATGCGCGGCGGCGAGGTACGCAGCTCCCGCGGAAGCCCGCGCAGCAGCCCCCGGTCGAGGAGATCCTCGATGTGCACCTCGGCGTGCACCGTCCGCGCATGCAGCGCGCCCGGATCGCGGTCCGAGGACAGCTGGAGCGCGGTGAAGCCGAGGACCGGGTTGGGCTGCCCCTCGTGGCAGGCCCGGCAGTCGGTGGTCCCGGGGATCGCCCACGTCCCACCGGCCGGCGTGGCCAGGCTCGTCCCACCGACCGGGGCGAGCACCGAGTCCTTCCCATCCTCGGTCCAGACGTAGCTCGCGAAGCGCCAGCCCTCGCGGGTGCGCTCGAGCATCCGGGTCTCCAGCCGGCGCCCGAGGCTGAACTCCTTCCAGATCCGGGTGCCCACCGGGAACACCCAGCGGTCCGGGTCGCGAGCGTCGATGCGCGCTCCCCGCGGGAGGTGGATCCACCGGCGCTTCTCCGCGCCGTCGCTCCACAGCGGGTACTGGGGGCTGAAGGACAGGACGTCGGCGGCGATCGCCTCGAGGTCGCCCGTCGCGTAGAGGCCGGTGTCCCGGAGGTGCTCGGGGAGCGGCGCTGCCGCGTGCGCCGCGGGGGCGAGCAGGAGCAGCAGCAGAAGGGAGGGTCGGCGAGCCATCGGTGACCGACTTGTGCCAGTCGCCACCGAGCTGCGTTCCCTAAACAGTCCCTAAATCGGTCTCATCGGACCGTGGGTCCCTCCCGCGAGCGTTTCTCTAGCGTCCGTGGCGGCCCTCTCCGCGGTGGAACCGCGCGGCGCCAGCGGCGAATCCGGCCGCGCCGAGGGTCTCCCGTCCCCGGCGGACCTCGTTCTCCATCGCGCGCTGCTCGTCGAGGTCGAGGGACTCGAGCATCGACAGCCGGTCGTTGCGCATGCAGGTCTGCGGGAGCGCGGCCAGCTCGCCGGCGAGCGCGAGCGCCCCCCGGAGCGCCTGACCCTCGGGGACGACGCGGCTCACCAGCCCCATGCTCCAGGCCTCCTGGGCATCCACCGCGCGCCCGGTGAGGACGAGGTCCATCGCCCGGCCCACGCCGACGATCTGCGGCAGCCGGACCGTCCCCAGGTCCACCAGCGGAACTCCGAACCGCCGGCAGAACACGCCGAGGACGGCCGCCTCGGAGGCGACCCGGAGATCGCACCACAGGGCCAGCTCGAGGCCGCCCGCCACCGCATACCCCTCGATGGCGGCGATGACCGGCTTGCCCATGCGAAGGCGGGTGGGCCCCATTGGACCCTCGCCCTCGGGCACCACCGGCCGCGGCTCGCCCCCGGCCAGCGCCTTGAGATCGGCCCCGGCGCAGAAGTGCCCCCCGGCGCCGGTGAGGACGGCCACCGGAAGCGACGGGTCGGCGTCGAAGGCGCGGAACGCCGCGGCGAGCGCGGCTGCGGTGGGCGCGTCGACGGCGTTCCGTCGCTCCGGACGGTCGATGGTGACGACGAGGATGGAGTCGTGCTGCTCGGTCCGGACGGTCATGAGGGCGAGTCTCATCCCGGCCCGCGGAGGAGCGCCAGGCTCCGGGCCGCTCGAACCAGGGCGGACCTCAGCCGAACGTGTAGACGAACTGGACCTGGGTGATGCTGTCGAAGTTCCGGAGGAAGACGCCCGGGGGATTCGCCGCGCTGACCCCCGCGGGGAGCGTCGCCAGGTTCGGCTTGGCGTCGTACTTGCCCGTCCAGCTGAGGCTGAGCGACAGTCGCTCGTAGACCTGGGTGGTGAGGCTCACCTGCCCGTTCACCCGGTGGTCCTGGAACGCCGAGACGTAGTTGATGTTCACCGGATCCGGCGCGCCGTTCTCCTGGTTGATGTTCACCAGGTACTCGGCTCCGGCGGTGAGCTTGGTCGTCTTCGCGATCTCCAGGGCGTAGCCCAGCGCCACGCGCAGGGAGTGAATCGAGTACCCGTCACCCTGGTACGGCTGGAGATAGGTGAAGTCGTAGCCCAGCTCGCCGGTGAGGCTGTGAGGTCCGGACTTGATGATCAGGGTGCTGACGCCGAGCTGGGCCCCGCCGAAGAGCTTCTTCCCCGCCGCGTAGTCCGAGGCGATGTTCCCGAGGATGTAGACCGAGGTGTCGCCCGCCGAACCGTGGTGGATCAGCCACTGGTCGAACCGGGGGGTCACGTTCCACAGCCGGGCCGAGAGCGTGCTCGACGTTCCCAGCTCGTCGAGCGAGCTGATGACCGTCGGGGTGTTCGGGCCGACGGTGTAGACCCGCGTCTTGGAGAAGGCGTAGGCGGCCGAGAGCGAGTACTTCTGCCACACGGCGTCGCGGGTGATCTTCAGCCCCGCCCCGAGGCTCGTGGAGTCCGAGTTCCCGGACAGCCACAGCAGGCCGGCCTTCGCCTCGGCCTGCCAGCCGGTGTCCTTGGCGTCGTCCTTGGGTTTGTCGGTGGAGCTGAAGGCCGGTGACGCGGTGGTGTCCTGGGCGAGTGCCGGGACGGCGATGAGCAGGGCGCAGAGGCCTGCGAGTTGGACGCGCATGGTGCGGAGACCCCTCCTGACGGGTGCACGACACCTAGCCCAGTTCACGGGGTTGACGCCCTGCGAAATCCAGCCCCTTGCTGAACGCTTGTCCAGGGCCAAGGGGCCATCTACTCTTCCGTTCAGGATGGGCGACGAGCTGAACGAACGGCAGCAGCAGGCAGTGCTCCACGCAGGCGGGCCGCTCCTCGTCATCGCCGGAGCGGGGACGGGAAAGACCACCACCCTCGCCCACCGGGTGGCGGAGCTCATCCGCCGGGGTGTCCCGGCCGAGCGGATCCTCCTCCTCACCTTCGCCCGGCGCGCAGCGGCCGAGCTCCTCCGGAGGGTGGACGCGCTGCTCGGGCGCGCGGGGACCGACCGCCCCGCCTCGTCGCGGGTGTGGGGCGGAACCTTCCACTCGGTCGCCACCCGGCTCCTGCGCCAGCACGGGGAGCGCATCGGATTGCACCCGGGCTTCACCATCCACGACCGGGGGGACTCCGAGGACCTCCTCGACGTGCTGCGGGCCGAGCTGGAGCTCGGACGAGGCAAGCGGCGGTTCCCGAGGAAGGCCACCTGCCTCGACATCTACAGCCGGTGCGTCAACGCCCGGGCGCCGCTCGACGGTGTGCTGGCCAACGGCTTCCCGTGGTGCATCGAGCAGATCGACGGGTTGAAGCTCCTCTTCCGCACCTACGTGGACCGCAAGGCCGAGCAGCGGGTCCTCGACTACGACGACCTCCTCCTCTTCTTCCACGCGCTGCTGGGGACGGAGGCCGCCGGCCCGGCCGTGCGCGCCAGCTTCGAGCAGGTGCTGGTGGACGAGTACCAGGACACCAACGCGCTCCAGGCCGAGCTGCTCGAGCGGCTCTGTCCTGGCGGGCACGGGCTCACCGTCGTGGGTGACGACGCGCAGGCCATCTACGGGTTCCGAGCAGCCACGGTCCGCAACATCCTCGACTTTCCGCTCCGGCACCCCGGGGCACGGACGGTCGTGCTCGTCGAGAACTACCGGAGCACCCCCGAGCTGCTCGAGGCCACCAACCGGGTCATCGCCCAGGCGCGCGAGCGGCACCCGAAGGAGCTGTGGTCGCGCAAGGCCTCCGGCGAGCGGCCCGAGCTCGTCAGCTGCGCCGACGAGGCCGAGCAGACGGACTACGTCCTCCGCCGCATCCTCGAGCGCCGCGAGGAGGGGCTCGACCTCCGCCGGCAGGCGGTGCTCTTCCGCGCCTCGCACCACAGCCTCCACCTCGAAGTGGAGCTCGGCCGCCGCGGCATTCCCTTCCACAAGTACGGCGGCCTGCGCTTCGTCGAGACCGCCCACGTGAGAGACCTGCTCGCCTTCCTGCGCCTGCTGGAGAACCCGCGAGACCTCCTCGCCGGCACCCGCGTGCTGGGGCTCCTGCCCGGAGTGGGCCCGCGGACCGCCCGCGGCCTGCTCGAGCCGGTCCGGAGCACGGGGAGCTTCCAGGGCTGGGAGGATGCCCGGGTTCCCCCGGCGGCCCGGGCGCACTGGACGGCGCTCGTCCCGCTCTGTCGCGAGCTGGCGGCGCCCGCTGCCCCGGCACTCGGCGCCCAGCTCCACCGGATCCGGACCTTCTACGGGCCGCTCTGCGAGGCCCGCTACGACCACGTTCCGGCGCGGCTCCGCGACCTCGAGCAGCTCGAGCAGCTCGCCGCGGGGTTCGCCGACCGCGCCGGCTTCCTGGCCGACCTCACCCTGGAGCCCCCACGCTCGACGCAGGAGCTCGCCGGGCCGCCGTCGCTCGACGAGGACCACCTCGTCCTCAGCACCATCCACTCCGCCAAGGGGCTGGAGTTCGACGCCGTCTACGTCCTCCACGCCGCGGACGGGAACATCCCCTCCGACCTGACCACCGGGACGCCCGAGGAGATCGACGAGGAGCTCCGGCTGTTCTACGTCGCCCTCTCGCGGGCCCGGCGAACCCTGACGGTCACCTTCCCCCTCCGCTGGTTCGACCGGCCGGCGGGCGTGGGTGGCCGGCACGCGCTCGCCCAGCTGACCCGGTTCCTGCCTGCACCGGTCGCCGCCGCGTTCGAGCTGCGCACCGCCTTCCCCGAGGCCCCCCGCGCGGCCCTGCCCGCGGAGGACGCCTTCCTCCTGCCCGAGGTCCGCGGGGCGCTGCAGGCCTTGTGGGACTGACGAGGCGTGCCCAGCTTGGCGCGCGGGGCCGGAGCGCCCCGACCGGATGCGCGCGCGACGGACGACATCCATCCTCCTCCGGGCGACCCTGGTCGTGCTCGGCACCGTGGTCCTGCTGCTCCTGGTGCTCGCCCTCGTCCTCCCGCCCCTGGCGAGGAGGAAGACCCGCGAGGCGCTCGACGGGATGAAGGGCGCGCACGGCGACTTCCTGGACGTGCAGGTCAGCCTCTTCCCGCTTCGCTACACCATCACCCGGCTCAAGGTGACCCGGACCGATGCGGTGCTCAAGCTTCCCTCGCTCTACGCCGAGCGGCTCGAGGTGACGCTCCGCCTCCTGCCCCTCCTCCACGGCGTCTTCTCCGGCAGGCTCGACGGTGACCGGGTGAAGGTCGTCCTCGAGGAGCCGGAGCCAGGCCCCGACAGGCCGCTCCCCTCCCGGGAGGTGCTGGTCCCGGTGCAGGCGGTGCTGGAGCGGGGGCACCTCACGCGCTCCGAGGTCCTCTACGCCTGGGTCCGCGAGGAAGGGCGGCCCACGCTCTGGGTGCACGACATCGACCTGACGCTGGAGAACGCAGGATCCCGCCCCGGGCTGGTGAAGGAGCCGCTGGTCCTCGAGGGACGCGGGACGATCGAGCGCCAGGGGGCGCTGTGGGTCGCGATCCTGGCCGAGCCCGACGCCCGGCGGCTGACCTTCTCCGGCAAGGCCCGGCTGGACGGCTACGACCCCTCCCAGCTCAACGCCTACCTCGGCGTGAAGGAGGGCGTGACGCTCACTCCCGGGATCTACGCGATGCGGATGTCCTTCCACTGCGACGAGGGACGGCTCCACGGGGTGGTCGACCCGGAGCTGAGCGGCAGCGAGCTCCAGTCGAAGGGGGACGTCGGGAGCGCGCTCAAGGCGTTCTTCGGGAAGATTGCCCTCGGCGTCTCCGGTCCGACCGAGGGGACGAAGCCCGGCGGGGCGATCGCCGTCTCGGACGACCTGACCGACCCGAAGCTCCAGCTCGCCCCGCGGCTGGAGAAGGTCGTCGAGAACGGGTTCTCGCTCGGGCTCCGCGAGGCACTGAAGCGGGCCGCCGCCGGGAAGACCGAGGCCAGCCCGGACCGGAAGCCGACGCCGTTGAAGGCGCGAAAGTGACGCCTCAGAAGGCGAAGAGCACTGCCGTCTCCACGCGGAAGGCGGTGGCGGTCGGGGCGTCGACCCACTCCGTGGCCCACCAGCTCAGCTCGAGACCCACCCGGAGCCCACCACGATCCGGAACAGCACGTTGCCGAAGACCTCCTGGTTGGTCTTCCGCTCGTTCGTCGCCAGGTCCCGATCGAACGGGTCGTCGGTTCCGAAGCCGGCATGCATCGTCCAGCGACGGCCGAACTGCTGCGTCACCTGCACCCACCCGCCGCGGGCCCGGATGGGAACGTGCTTCGTGGGATCGACGGTCTGGAAGATACCGCCCGAGTAGTCGCCCAGGAGCTGACCGATGAAGTACTCCCCCTCGACGAGCGTCGAGCGACCGAGCCGGATCGCCCCGTCGGCAACGAAGGACCAGGTCGCGTAGGTCGGGACCTTCGCCGGAGGCTGGGGTTGGACGGCGGTGTTCTGGATGACGACCTGCCTCCGGCCGACGTGCCCGGCGATGCCCCACTCGAAGACGCGCAGGCCATCCTCTCGTGCAGGCCCCAGTCCGAACCCGATGTGTCCCCGGAAGTCCGGGAGTCCGGTCTGCGTCGCCTGGAGCTCGCCGCTCACCTGGAAGGTCTGCACCGCCTGCGCGGCTGCCGCCTGGAAGGACATCTCGAACAGGTCGCTGAGCGGCTGGCGCCACTCGGCACGGACCTGGGGACGGTAGTCCCCGATGTCTCCGGGCAGGAACGAGAGCGGGTAGAAGTTCAGCGTCTCCGAGGACCGCGGGGAGATGACGTCGGAGGCCTGTCCGGCGAGCAGCCGCAACCTCGACCAGGTGGCCGAGAGGTAGAGGTCCCGCACCAGCGGCAGGAAGGCGTTCTCGTTCAGGTACGGAGCGTTGCTCCGGAAGTCCATGTCGAACTTCGCCTCGAGCTGGAACCGGCCCGAGCCTGGGAGGCATCGCCGAGACACCCAGGAGGGTGTTGCCCGGTGAGACGTTGAACTGGCTGGTCGTGGCGCTGGAGCGGATCTGGACGAAGCCCGGGATGCTCCCCACCACCATCGTGGCGCTGTTGTAGTTGGCGTTCACCACCAGCTCGCCGAAGAAGCTCCAGCGGATCCCCAGCGCCTCCACCGCGGGACCCGAGGGAATCGCCGCCGTCGGGGTAGCCGCCTCCGGCGACGGCGAGGGAGACGTCGGGGAGGTCGGCTCCTGCGCGAGTGCCGGCGCCGCGCAGAGAAGCACGACGAGGCGCGCCCACCGTGCGGCGAGGCTCCGGTCCAGGTCCCCTCCTCCCTCCAGGCCGGGACGGACTTCAGCGGAGCCGGGCGGCGGAGGCAACGACTACGAGGCCTCGGCCTCCTCCTCTTCCTCCTCGTCCTCCAGCTGGGGCACCTTGACGACCGTGACCGAGCACGGCGATTCGGCCACCACCTGCGCCGAGACGCTTCCCAGGTAGCGGCGGAGCGGGGACGCCCCCCGTGCGCCGATCACCACGTGGTCGACCCGGTTGGAACGGACGAAGTCGACGATGACCGACGCGGGCTCCGGCCCCTCGAGGACGTGGTAGGTGAGCCGTTCCTCGGCCAGCCCCAGCGGTCGCGCCCAGTCCTTGAGCTCGAGCAGGCGGAGTACCCGGAGGTTGCGCCCCTCCTCGTCCACGGTGGCGTCCATCGCCAGCCGGGACGTGCGGAACACCGTCACGCAGGCCAGTCGAGCACCGGGGTGCATGCTCAGCACCCGCTCGCTGGTGGTCCGGATCGAGGTGAGGAGCGCCTCGGTGCTCGCCTGGAGATCCAGGGCCACCACCACCACCGGGGACCGCGCGATCTGCACCGCGGTCGATTGCCACCCCTCGGCGTGGGAGCCGAGCGTGCGCATCCAGCGCCGGGCGACGGTGGCCATGCCGTCCTGCCTCAGCTTGCGGGCACGCTCGGTCAGGGGGACCTGTCCCGGGTTGCGGAGCGCGAGCAGCACCTGCGCCGCGCTCTGGTACCGCGCTCGGGGATCGGGCTCGAGGCAGCGGAGGATGATCTCCTGGAGCCAGGCCGGACAGCTCGGGTTGCGGGCGCGCGGAGGCACCGGGTCGCGGTAGAGACGCCGGCGCAGGCCGCCGATCGAGGTTGGAAAGCCGAAGGCACGCTCGCCGGTCACGAGGTGGTAGAGCACCGCGCCCAGCGCGAAGAGGTCGCTGCGCGGGTCGTTGCGGATCCGCAGCACCTGCTCCGGAGAGATGTAGGGCGCGGTTCCCATCGGAAGCCGGAACTGCTCGGCGAGGAGATCTGGCAGCCGGTCGTGCCGGGAGAAGCCGAAGTCGATCAGCACCGCCTCCCCGGTCTCGCGGAACATCACGTTGCTCGGCTTGAGATCCAGGTGGATGACGTGCTGCCGGTGGAGCGAGTGGAGGGCGGTGGCGATCTGCGCGCCGATCCGCGCGACCTCCTCGGTGTCGAGCGGGGTCCGGTCCAGGCGCCCCCGGAGCGACTCGCCGGAGATGAGCTCCATCACGATGTAGGGATGGGCCGAGAAGTCACCCGAGGCGATGAACAGCGGCACGTGCGGTCCCTGGAGCGTGGGCATGATCATCTGCTCCACCTCGAAGCCCACCATCGCCGTCGGGTCGTCCCCCTCCCGGAGGAGCGGCATCTTCATCACCAGCGGCGGATGCCCCGGGGAAGCCACGCGCCAGAGTGTGGCCATGCCCCCCTGGTGGAGGCGCTCCTCGAGCGTGTACCCGTCGATGACCACTCCGGGCTCGATGCGCTGCGTGCTCAGCTCGGATCCCCTTTCAGCCGCCCAGCTCGAGGCGCGCCCCCAGGTCTCCCGGGAGGCCGGCGGCGCGGATCTTTCGCGCCGCACGCTCCGCGTCGTAGGGCACGCGGTGGAACACCAGCACGTCCGCCGCCTCGTCGAGCATCGCGTAGCAGGCGGCGGGATTGCCGTCGCGCGGCTGACCCACCGAGCCGGGGATGACCAGCCACCGGCGCAGGGCGCTGAGCTTGATCGGCGTGCCCGGGACCGGCTGGAACCCGGCCACCGTCCCCTCCGGGCCGAGGTGGTAGAGCGCCGGGGTGTGGGTGTGGCCGGAGAAGACCTCCCGCGCGGCCACTGCCCGCAGGCTGCGCCCCGCATCGAGCGCGGAGAGCACGTACATCCAGTGCGGTGGATCCACGGCGCTCGCGTGGACGAAGAGCCGGTCTCCGCGCTCGACGGTCAGGGGCAGTCCGGCCAGGAAGGCGAGCTGCTCGGGGGAGAGGTGGTCCCGCGTCCACCGCACCGCCCGCGCGGCGTCGGCGCGCATCGTCGGCTGCGGGCCCTGGACCGCCGCCTCGTCGTGATTGCCCTTCAGGGCCAGCGCGCCCGCTGCGACGGCGGCCTGCACCCGGTCCACCACCGGCCCCGGGTCGGCCCCGTAGCCCACCAGGTCTCCGAGAAATGCGAGGTGCTCGGCCCCCTGCCCCCGGGCGTGCTCCAGCACTGCCTCGAGCGCCTCGAGGTTGGCGTGGAGGTCGGTGAGGAGGGCCAGCCGCATCGGGCCGATGTTCGGTCCCTCCCGGGTCTCCTGTCATCCGTCCCCGGACACGAATCCTCCTAGCGGCGCCCTGACTCTCACCGGGCATGAACGAGGCTCTGCAGCGAGAGGAGCGCCCGCTCCGGTCGAGGGCGGGGGAGATCACGGTCACCTTTCCGGGGGGGAAGCGGGTCGACGCCCAGGTGGGAAACCACCGCATCGCCACCGACCAGCCCCGCGTCGCCGGCGGAGAGGACTCGGCGCCGGCTCCGTTCTCGCTCTTCCTCGCCTCGATCGGGACCTGCGCCGGCATCTACGTGCTCGGCTTCTGCCAGGCCCGCGGCATCGACCCGGGCGGGATCGAGCTCACCCAGCGCTCGGTGGTGGACCCCGAGACCCGCGCGCTGCGGGGGGTGGAGATCGACATCCACGTCCCCGACGGCTTTCCAGCCCAGTACCACGAGGCGCTGGTCCGTGCCGCCTCGGGCTGCGCGGTCAAGAAGGCCATCGCCGCCCGGCCGGAGTTCCACATCTCGGTGACCGGCACCTGAGCACCGCCCCGCTCAGGTGTGGTGGTGCAGCGACTCGCCGAGATAGGGATCGTGCACCGGCTGGAGCGGCGCCGCCGCGAGGATGCGGAGGAACACCGCGGTGAAGGCTCCGCCGATGCCCGCCAGCGCCCCCAGCTCCAACCAGGGCACCGGGGGTCCGGAGGGCAGGGTCGCCGGGGCGACCTGCAGCCACACGTCGAGGAAGCGCCCCAGGAGCACGAGGATCGCCACCGGCACGAGCCACGCCGGCGTGCGCTTCGCTTCCCTCGGCAGGAGGAGGAGGAAAGGGAGCACCCAGCCCACGACGAGGTTGCCGTAGAAGAGCGGGCCCCAGCCGTGCCGCGTCCGCGCGAGGATGTACGCCGTCTCCTCGGGCAGGTTCGCGTACCAGATGAGCAGGTACTGCGAGAACCAGAGGTAGGCCCAGAAGGTGCTGAACCCGAAGAGGAGCTTCCCCAGGTCGTGGAGGTGGCTCTCGTTGACCTCGGGCAAGCAGCCCGCCCCGCGCAGCCACACGACCGCGAGGATCGCCACCGCCGTCCCGGTCAGCAGCGTGCTCCCGATGGTGTAGAAGCCGAAGATGGTGCTGGCCCAGTGCGGCTGGGCGCTCATCAGCCAGTCCACCGAGGCCACGCTGAGCGAGTAGCCCCCGACGAGGAGGAACACCGCCGCCAGGGCGACCGAGGTCCGCGTGTGCTGCACCCGCCCGTCCGCGTCCTGGGCCAGTGACTGCCGCCGGAGCATCAGGGCGAACGCGCCCCACAGGCTCAGGAAGAGCAGCATCCGGAAGCCGAAGGCGGGGAGGTTCAGGTATACCGCCTTGGCGGCGATCAGCGGGTCCGTCGACGCGCCCGGGCGAGCCCAGGGGAAGATCCACCGCACCCCGGGAAGCACCGCCAGGAGGGCCACCATCCCCACCGGATCGAGCGACAGCGCCTCGAGCACCCGCTTGAAGGCCACGTGGAATCCGGCGTTGGAGACCAGGAACAGCGCGAGCAGGGCCAGCGCGCCCAGCGCGGCCGCAACCGCCAGGAATCCGCCGGCGAGGAGCGCGGACATGCCTCGGGTCGGGTCGAGGAAGAGCCCCACCGCGAGCACCGCCAGCCCCGCCACCGTCACCGCCGTCACCAGCGCTGGTGAACGCGGCACCGCTGCCGTCCTCGGGGCCTGGCTCACGGCCTTCCTCCCTGCAGCTGGCGGACGTAGAGCGCCACCTTCCAGCGATCGTCCGGGCGGACCTGGGCCGCGTGGGGGGGCATCAATCCCTGGCCGCGGGTGATGATGTGGAAGATCTGCCCGTCGGAGAGGCCCTTCGCGTGTGCCCCGGTGAGCGAGGGAGGCGCGGGGAAGCGGGGCACGATGGGCCCGTCGCCCTGCCCGGCCGGCCCGTGGCAGGTGAAGCAGATGGTGTGGAACACCTTGTCGCCGCGCTCGAGGTTCTCCCGGGTGGCGGTCAGGGGGTTCCTCAGCTCACGGCCGGCCCGGGCGGCCTCGTCGGGTCCAGGCCCGTAGGGGAACGGCGGAGATCCTCGCGGCACGCTCCCCGGAGCCGGGGGCTGGAGCGTCATGCCGAGGGACAGCACCGGGTTCGGCGAGAAGCTCTCGTAGGGCACCGCGTCGATCATGTCCTTCACGTACTCGCGGCCAGGCTGGAGCGGATCGCTCGTCCCGCAGCCCCCGCAGCCGGCCAGGCCGGCGAGGACCGCGAGGAGGAGCCACCGGCCCCTCATGCCCTCACCTCGGGAAGTCCGGCCAGCGGCGCGCCCGAAAGCGCGGGCTCGAGCCACGAGGTCTCCACCGCGCCGTGCTCGAAGCAGAGTGCGCGGGCGCGGTTGTCGTCCGCTCCGGGCTCGAGCACCAGCGCGAAGCGGTCGTTGGTCGCCCCGGGGATCGCCTCCGCCGGCTTGCCCGGCCAGAGCCGTGCCACCCCGAACAGCGCCGCGACGGTGATCAGCGCCGCGGAGAGGACGGTGAACTCGAAGGTGACCGGGATGAACGCCGGGATGGAGGCGAACGGCTTGCCACCCACGTTCAGCGGCCAGGAGACCGCCGACGTCCACCAGGCGAAGAGGAGCATCGTGGTGAGGCCGGTGAGCCCGGCGAAGAAGCACACCTGGCTCAGACGCGAGCGGCGCAGCCCCATGGCCGCCTCCAGTCCGTGCACCGCGTAGGGCGTGTAGACGTCCCGGATGGGGAGGCCGGCCTTCCGGATGGCCGAGGTGGCGGCGAGGACGTCCTGCTCCCGGGTGAAGTAGGCGACGAAGGATCGGGTGGTCGGGCTCATGCTGCCCCCTCGATGTGGTGGGTGGAGGATTCCCGGGTCTGGGCATGCGCCAGCACGCCCTTCACCTCGCCGATGGAGATCATCGGGAGGAGCCGGCAGAAGACGAGGAACAGGGTCAGGAACAGCCCGAAGGAGCCGATGAGCGTTCCCACCTCGATGAAGGTGGGCCGGTACATCGACCAGGACGAGGGCAGGAAGTCGCGGTGGAGCGAGGTCACCACGATGACGAAGCGCTCGAACCACATCCCCACGTTGATCAGGAGCGAGAGGAAGAAGATCGCCCAGGGCGAGGTGCGGATCCGCTTCACCCAGAAGGCCTGGGGAACCAGGACGTTGCAGGTCACCATCGTCCAGTAGGCCCACGCGTAGGGACCCAGGGCGCGGTTGATGAAGGTGAAACGCTCGTACGGATTCCCCGAGTACCAGGCGGTGAAGAACTCGGTCCCGTAGGCCAGCCCGACGATGCCCCCGGTGACGATGATCACCTTGGTCATGTTCTCGAGGTGGCGAGTGGTGATCAGGTGCTCGAAGTGCAGCACCTTCCGGGCGACGATCATCAGCGTCAGCACCATCGCGAAGCCGCTGAACACCGCGCCGGCGACGAAGTACGGCGGGAAGATGGTCGCGTGCCAGCCGGGGATGACCGAGGTGGCGAAGTCCATGGAGACGATGGTGTGGACGCTGAGCACCAGCGGCGTGCAGAGGCCGGCGAGGAGCAGGTACGCCATCTCGTAGTGGTTCCAGACCCGCGTCGATCCGGTCCAGCCGAACGACATCACGCCGTAGATTCGCCGGCGCAGGCTCCCCGGCGTCGCGCGATCGCGCAGCGTCGCCAGGTCGGGGATGAGCCCGAGGTACCAGAACACCGCGGAGACGGTGAAGTAGGTGCTGATGGCGAACACGTCCCAGAGGAGCGGCGAGCGGAAGTTCACCCACAAGGGACCGCGACTGTTCGGATAGGGGAACATCCACATCGCCAGCCAGGGCCGGCCCATGTGGATCAGCGGGAACATCGCCGCGCACATGACGGCGAAGAGCGTCATCGCCTCGGCCGAGCGATTGATGCTCGTCCGCCACTTCTGCCGGAAGAGGAATAGGATCGCGGAGATCAGCGTCCCCGCGTGACCGATGCCCACCCAGAAGACGAAGTTGGTGATGTCGAACGCCCAGCCGACGGTGCGGTTGAGACCCCAGGTCCCGATGCCGGTGGCGATCTCGTAGCTGACGCAGCCCAGCCCGAGGAGCAGCGCGCTGGAGGAGACGGCGAAGAGCGCCCAGAAGCCGCTGCTCGGCCAGCGGTCCAGGGGCGCGGCGATCTCCTCGGTGATCTCCGCCATGCTGCGCGGCGGATCCACCAGGGGCACGCGGAGCCGGGAGAAGGAGGGAGTGCTCACGTGGTCCCTCCCGGGTTCCGGACGCGGGTGAGGTAGCTGACCCCGGGCTGGACGTTCAGCTCGGCCAGCATGCGGTAGCTCCGCGCATCGCGGGCCAGCGCGGCCACCTTGCTCCGGGGGTCGTTCAGGTCTCCGAGGACGATCGCCCGGGTCGGGCAGCTCTGCTGGCAGGCGGTGGCCACCTCTCCGTCCGCCATCGTCCGCCCCTGGCGCTTCGCCGCCGCCTTCCCCTCCTGGATGCGGTGCACGCAGAGCGAGCACTTCTCCATGACGCCCCGACTGCGGACGACCACGTCGGGGTTGAGCACCAGCCGCGCCACCGGATCGTCGTGCCGGTAGTCGAACCAGTTGAAGCGCCGGACCTTCGGCGGGCAGTTGTTGGCGCAGTACCGGGTCCCGACGCAGCGATTGTAGACTTGTTGATTGAGACCCTCGGCCGAGTGAACCGTGGCCAGCACGGGGCAGACCGTCTCGCACGGCGCGTTCGCACAGTGCTGGCACATCACCGGCTGGTGCAGAACCTCCGGGTTCTCGGCGTCGCCCGCGTAGTACCGGTCGATCCGGATCCACCCCATCTCCCGGTTTCGCAGCACCTCGTCCCGGCCCACCACCGGAACGTTGTTCTCCGCCTGGCAACCCACGATGCACGCCCCGCAGCCGGTGCAGGCGCTGAGGTCGACGGCCAGGCCCCACCTCGGCCCCGGCACCGGGTGGGGAGCCCAGGCGGAGTCGAGCGGCTCCTCGGGCGGATTCCCGGCCGACGGATCGTTCAGGTACTCGGCCAGCGTGGCCTCGCGGACGAGGGGTCTTCCCTCGAGCGAGGTGTGCACCTGCGAGCGGGCGAGGGGCCTGGTGCCGGCAGCGGTCCGCAGCTCCACCGGACGGGAGAACCGAACGCGGCCGGCGCTCACCTCGGCCAGGGGAAAGGCGTCGGCGCCGACGCCGTTGCCGACGGTTCCCGCGCCGGTCCGGCCGTACCCGAGGGCGAGGGCCACGACGCGGGGGTGCGTTCCGGGCTGGACGGCGACCGGGACGGTGACCGATCTCCCTCCGGCGCTCACCTCGACCAGCTGGCCGTCGGTCCATCCGAGCTGCCGGGCGCGCGCCGGGGCGACGGCGGCCACGTTGTCCCAGGTCACCTTGGTCAGCGGATCCGGAAGCTCCTGCAGCCAGCCATTGTTCGCGCCCCGGCCGTCACCGACGCCCAGCGAGGGGTGCAGCCAGAGCTCCAGCTCGCCCGGGGCCACGGGGCTCGCAGCCAGGAGCGGGGCGAGCGCTTCGGGGCGGAGCGCGACCGGCGGCGGCTCCTCGGCGATCTGGACGAAGCCAGCCTGGAGCGTGCGCTCCCAGAACGACTCGAATCCCTCCCCCGCCGCCGCCGCCCGCGGGAAGACCTCCGCCCGCAGCCGCTCGCGAACCGCCGCGTACGCCGAGACGCGCCCCTGGGGCACGCGCGACCAGGTCTGGAGCGACTCGACGACCGCCCGGGTCTGGAAGAGGGCCCGAAGCGCCGGCTGGCGCACGGTGGTGAGCCCGGCGCCGGGCGAGGCGTCGCCCCAGGACTCGGCGGGAGCGTGATCCGGGGCCAGGAACCCCGCTCGGGTCCCGGTCTCGTCCGCACGGTCGTTGGTGGCCACCACCAGCGGGACCTCGCGGAGCGCCGCTCCGAGGCGCGCGCCCTGGGGATGGGCGTGGACGGGATTGCACCCGAGGAAGAGCACCGCGCCTGCCCGGCGTCCCTCGACGCCGGCGAGCAGCGTCTCGAACGAGACGCCCGGCACGGGGATGCGCGCTCCCGCGGCCGGCTCGAAGGTCGTTCCCTCGGCCCCGAGGAGGAGGTTGGCGGCCAGCGCCAACGCCTGGGCGCCCGGGTCCGGCAGGCCGGTCAGGACCAGGGCGTTCGGCGCGGAGGCGCGCAGCTCGGCGGCGAGACGGTCGAGCACGCCCGGTCGGATGGACGGCTCGGGCATCCCGGCCGCCCGGGCGAGCTCTGTACGCGCCGGATGGTCGCTCGTCCGTGCCAGCCGCCGGACGAGACCGGCCAGCGCCGGGACGAGCTCGCTGGGAGCGAGCAGCTCGCGGCGGTCGGCGTTCGAGCCGGTGAGGCTCAGCGCTGGCTCGAGCTGCCAGTGGCGGCGGCGAGGCCCCGGGGAGCCATGCCGCTCCTCCCCGTCGGGACCCGAGCCACCCCGGCCCGCCGCCGAGGAGCTCTCTCCGTGACCGACACCCTCCTCGTGCTCGCGCCGCTCGACGAGCGGGATCCGCCGCCCGTCGGCGTACTGCCGGGCGAAGGCGACCGGGTCGATCCATGTTCCGAGGAAATCGGCCGCGAACGAGACGAGCGTGCTGGCCCGGTCGAGACGAAAGCGCGGCAGGGCCCGGACTCCGAGGAGAGCCTCGGATGCCTCCGCGAGCGCCGACAGCTCACCGGTCGAGTCGAAGCGAACGACCTTGGCCGCGGGCCAGGCGGACAGGAACTCGGCCAGCGTCGCCTCGAAGGTGGGGCCGGTGAGCGCCGGGGCGACGAGGTAGATGGGGGCGCCGGACGCCGCGGCGGTCTGCAGCCCGAGGAGCACCCCCCGGTCCAGGGCCGCCCAGGTCACCGGCCGGCCGGCGAGCGTCGGCCCCCGGGCGCGACTCGCGTCGTAGAGCGACAGCACCGAGGCCTGCCCCGCAGCGCAGAGGCCGCCGCGGCTCCAGGGATGGTCGGGATTGCCCTCGACCTTGATCGGCCGGCCGTCCCGGGTCTTGAGGAGGACCCCGCACTGCGCAGGGCAGCCCGCGCAGGCCGAGGCGTAGAACAGTGCGTTGCCGGGGACGACCTCCTCCGGCTTCGAGAGGTACGGGATCAGCTTCGTCACCGGGGCGCGCTGGCACCCGGCCAGCGTCACCGCGGCGGCGGACAGCCCCATCATCCCGAAGAAGCCGCGGCGGGAGAGCTCGGCCGGCGCAGGTCCCGGACCGGGATCGCCCGGAGCGCGCAGCCGGACCAGCCCGTCGGCATCCGCGGGCAGCGGGGTGCGAAACTCTCCCGTCTCCTCGGGGGTCTCCAGGGACTGCCAGTGGCGTCGCTCGGGCATGGCTCTAGTGGTGGCAGGCACCGCAGTCGGTGGGCGGCTGCAGGTGCTGGCTCCGTTCGGGGTCGGCGAGGGTGGTGCGGTGGCAGTCGAGGCACCAGCCCATGGTCATCGTCTGGTCCTGCTGGATGCGGACCATGGTGTCGACCTGTCCGTGGCAGGTCTTGCAGTCCACTCCCGCCGAGACGTGGTTCTGGTGGCTGAACCAGACGAAGTCCGGAAGGCGGTGCACGCGGATCCAGGCGATGGGCCGGTTCTCGGCCACGGCCTTGGTCAGCGCCACGATGTCCGGGGCATCCGTCTTCACCTGGCTGTGACAACCCAGGCAGAGCCGGGCCGGTGGAACCCCGGCGTGCCGGCTCTGCGCGGCTCCGAAGTGGCAGTACTCGCAGTTCATCTGGAACTGGCCGGAATGGAGCGCGTGGGAGAAGGCGATCGGTTGCGCCGGCTCGTAGCCCTGCTGGGTGAGGAACCCGTTGTCGCAGCCCGCGGCGAGCCCGAGCACCCACAGACCGGCGAGGAGCTGCCGGCTCACGGGGCGCTCCGGGGCTGCTCGGCGCCCGCCCAGAACTCGAACCAGGAGCGGATCCACTGCGGCGGATAGCTGCTGAACGGGAGGAGCGCCAGCGCGAGGAAGGAGCTCGCCACGTGCGCCTGCGGCCAGAAGCCCATCCCCGCCAGACCCCCCGGGTCCGGGCGGAGGGTGAGCAGCGAGCGCAGGTAGGGGACAAGCACGGCGGTGTACCAGGCGCTTCCCCAGCGGTCGGCGACCGCCACCACCACCCCGCTCGCCGTGGCGGCGAGGACCGAGCCGAGCGTCGCGAGCTCGAGCCCGGTGCGGAGCGTGCCGAAGTTCGGGTCGCGGATCCTCCGCCATCCGGCCCGGCTCACCCCGAGCAGGAACAGGGCGCCGCCGATCCACCCCGCCAGCTCCACCAGGACCAGCAGCGGGCGCCAGGAGAGAACCGCCAGCGAGGCCGACGGAAACAGGAGCGGGACCAGGTGGAGCGGCAGGAGAACCAAGAAGCCGCACCAGGTGAGCCAGGCGGAGAAGTCCGACCGCTCCCGCGCCAGGGCGGGCTGGAGCTCGGGCGAGCGCACCAGCCGCACCACCATGCTGCGGAAGAGGATGGCCGGCACGAGCTGCCCCAGCGCGACGTAGGGCAGGACCACGAAGAGCAGCACCGCGTGGAGGCTCATCCCGCGCCTCCCTGGTTCCCGCCGTTCCTCGCCCGCCAGGCGATGGCCAGCGCGCCGACCACGGCGCATGCGCCGAGGACTCCGAGGTCGAGCAGGTCGCGGCTCCTCGCCGGGCGCGTCCCGTCGCGCGAGAGCGAGGCGAGGTAGCCCCGCACGGCGAACAGCTCGACGCCCGTGGGAACGCGGCCCGCGTAGGCCTGCTTGCAGGCGGGAGCGGCGAGGATGGCCTCTTCCAGCCCCTTGTCGTGGAGGTGCGCCCAGGCGAAGGTGAGATCGCCGCCCAGTGAGCCTCCCCCGAGCAGCTGCTCTCCGCGTACGTCGTGGCAACCGGCGCAGGCCGGGCCACCGGCCGAGAAGCGGCGCAGGCCGAGGAAGTACTCCCGCCCGGTGGCCACCTCGTCGAGGCTGGCATCGATGGCCAGCTTCGGTCCGGTCACCGGAACGCAGCCCTTCTGCGCGGTGCAGGCGGTGAAGAGGGCGACCAGCCCGTCGATGTCCCCGGGGGTCAGGTTCTGCTCCGGCATGCGGACGCCGTTGAACTGCTGCAGGAGCGCGAGCGCGGTGGGGTCCTTCCCGTCGAGCATCGCCCCCGGGCTGCCGAGCCACTTGCGGAGCCAGGGCGGCGGTCGTCGCGTCTCGACGCCGAGGAGGTCGGGGCCGATCTTGGGGCCCTTCCCCAGGTTGTGACAGGTGGCGCACCTCTGTCCGAAGAAGAGGCCCGCCGGCGACGTCTCCGGTGTCGCGCCCGCGTCCGGTCCGGGAGCAGCGAGGACGCTCGAGGCAGAGGTCAGGACTGCGACCAGTGCCGCGCTCTTCATTCCGCGGGACCGTCTCACGTGTGGGACATGCCGAAGCAAGCCACGGGCCACGTCCACGCTCAGTGGCAGACCCGGGCCGGGTCCACGAGCAGCGCACGGGCTGCGATCACGACCGCGGCCAGTGCAGGAATCGCCCTCCGCGCCCAGCGCGCGCCAGGAGCCTCGGCCCGGAGCAGCCCTCCGGCCGGAAGCTGGCTCACCACCAGCGCCGGAATCGCACCCGCGCCGAACGCGGAGAGCGCAAGCGCCCCGGCGCCGAAGGAGCCTGCCGCCAGGCTCGCGGCGAAGGCGCCGTACAGAAGTCCGCATGGAAGCAGGGGTGTGAGCGCCCCGAGCGCGGAGGCGCGGGCGGTCCCGGGCAGGGATTGCGTCCACCTCGCCGCCCTGCGCAGCATTTGCGCAAGACCAGGGACGGGCCGGAGCCGGCTGCCGAGGTCGAGAGCGGCCAGCAGCAGCGTGGCGACGAGAATCCAGGGCGCGAACGGCAGGAGCCGCACCTGGATCAACCGCATCGCGCCACCGCCGAGCGCGCCCAGGAGCCCACCCACGAGCGCGTAGCCCCCGAGCCGGCCGAGCTGGTAGCCCAGCACCGGGCCGGCGCGGGCGGGCCCGGCTCCGGCAGCCGCGCACGCCAGCGGTCCGCACATCAGGAAGCAGTGGAGGCTGGAGGAGAAACCGACCACCGCTGCGGCGCCGGCCGTGGAGAGCAGGAGAGGGTCGGACATCGGACCGGAGCCGGGAGCAATTGGCATACCGTTCGCAGCCCCGCCCCCCCGGGTGTCCGCCTCCCCCACGCCCTGCCTCCACTGCGGAACCCCGGTCGCCCCAGCGGCCCGGGGTCCGTTCTGCTGCGCCGGCTGCGAGGCGGTGCACGGACTGCTCGTCGATCAGGGCCTCACCCGGTACTACGCGCTCGCCCGCGGGGCGGTGCTCCCCGCGCCGACCGTGGATCGCGCCCGGAGCCACGCCTGGCTCGAGCCGCTTCGCGCCGCCGCCGAGTCGGGCAGCTCGCCGGTCTGCGCGCTCGAGCTGGACGTCCAGGGCATTCACTGCGCGGCGTGCGTCTGGCTGATGAACGAGCTGTTCCGCCGGGCCCCGGGCGGAGCCGGCTTCACGGTCAATCCCGCTCTCGGGAAGGCCCGGCTGCAGTGGCGGCGCGGCGCGTTCGACGTGGCGGGCTTCGTCACCGAGGTGGAGCGGTTCGGCTACGCCTTCGGCCCCAGCCGGAAGTCCACCCCCCGACCGTCGCGCGACCTCGTCGTGCGGCTGGGCGTCTGCGCCGCCGCGACGATGAACGTGATGCTGTTCTCGTTCTCGTTCTACTTCGGGCTGTCGGACCGGGAGGGAAGCACCTTCTCGCTCTTCACCTGGGGCAGCCTCGCGCTCGCGACGGTGGTGGTGCTGGTGGGCGGCTGGCCGTTCTTCCGCGCGGCACAGCGCGGGCTGTCGCGGGGCCTGCTCCACCTCGACGTCCCGATCGCCCTGGGGATCGGCCTGGTCTACGCCCTCTCGGTCCTCCAGACCCTCCAGCACCGCGGCGACCACGCCTACCTGGACACGCTCTGCACCTTCATCACCCTCATGGTGCTCGGGCGCTGGCTGCAGCAGCGGGTCCTGGACCGCAACCGCCGCTTCCTGCTCGAGGACGACGGCTCGGACGCGCTCGTCGTCCGGCGGCGCGAAGGGGGGACCGTGACCGCGGTGCCCGCGCCGCGGATCTCGGCCGGGGACTCGCTCCTCGTCGCCCCGGGAGACCTGCTGGTGGTCGATGCGGTCCTGGGCCAGGAGGGACGCTTCTCGCTCGACTGGATCACCGGAGAGCCCGAGCCGCGGCGCTTCGCGGCCGGGGAGACGGTCCCTGCCGGCGCCTTCAACGCCGGACGGAGCGCGGTGGAGGCCAGGGCCGTCCAGTCCTTCCAGCAGTCGGTCCTTCCCGTCCTGCTCGCCGCGCGGCCCGTCGGGACGCGAACCCCCGGGGAGCGGTTCTTCGACACCCTCGCCCGCTCCTACGTGGTGACGGTGCTCGCCCTGGCCGGTCTGGGCGCGGCGCTCTGGGCGCAGGCGGGCGTTCACCGGGCGGTCGACGTGGCGGTGGCCCTGCTGGTGGTCACCTGTCCCTGCGCGCTGGGCATCGCCATCCCGCTGGCGCAGGAGCTGGTTCACGCCGGACTACGACGCAAGGGAGTGCTGGTCCGTGCGCCGGACCTCCTCGACCGGCTGACGCGGGTCCGGACGGTCCTCTTCGACAAGACTGGCACGCTCACCCTCGCCCGTCTCGAGCTGGTCGAGCCGCGCGCTCCGGCCCGGCTCGAGGCGCAGGCGCGCGACGTCGCGTACGCGATGACCGCCGGGAGCAACCACCCCGTCGCGCGGTGCCTCGCCCGGGCGCTGGCCGGCGCGGGCGCACGCGCCGGGGAGCAGCTCCAGGCCGAGGAGCTGCCCGGGCGCGGGCTCGAGCTGCTCCGGGAAGGCCGGCGCTACCGCCTCGGCGCTCCGGGGTGGGCCGTCCCGGGGACGGCGAGCGAGGCCGGGGTGACTCTGCTCTCGGTGGACGGCGCGCCGCTGGCCCGCTTCGTCACCCGCGAGGCAGTTCGCCCGGGCGCGCAGCAGGCCCTCGCCCGGCTCCGGAACGCGGGGTTCGACCTCTGGCTCCTCTCGGGTGATGCCCGGGCGCGGGTGGAGGAGTTCGGACGGGGACTGGGGCTCCCCGCGGACCGCGCGCTGGGTGAGCTCTCGCCGGCGGCGAAGGCCGAGGTCGTCGCGCGCGTCGACCGCCGCGACACCCTGTTCATCGGCGACGGGGTCAACGACAGCCTCGCCTTCGCGGCGGCCTTCGCCCGGGGGACGCCGGCGGTGGACCGACCGGTGATGCCCGGAAAGTCCGACGTCTTCTTCCTCGGCGAGAGCCTGGAGAGCCTGGGCGAGCTCCTGGGCGCGGCGCAGTCCTTGCGCTCCGCGGTGCGGCGCATCCTGGCGATGGCCTTTCTCTACAACGCGCTTGCGGTCACGGCGGCGATGCTCGGGCTGGCCAGCCCCCTGGCCGCGGCGGTGGCCATGCCCGCGAGCTCCCTGGCGATCCTGCTCGCCACGACCGGATGGCTCTCCGCGAGCCACGGCGCTCCGGAACCGGCACCGAAGCTGCACGAGGCGCCCGCATGAACGTGCTGGTCCTGCAGGTCTTCGTCAGCCTGATGCTGGTGCTGATGGCCGTGCTGGGCCTGCTCTACAGCGTCAAGCACGGCGACCACGAGCATGCCGACCGCCTGTCGCTGCTACCCCTGGACGACGACGAGGGAGACTGACGTGGAACAGAGGGTCATCACCTACGACGATGCCATCACCCGCCGCTTCATCGCCGCCGCGGTCATCTTCGGCGTGGTCGGGATGCTGGTGGGCGCGCTCATCGCCACCCAGATGGTGTGGTGGCAGGCGAACCTGGGAATTCCCTACCTGGTCTTCTCCCGGCTCCGCCCGCTCCATACCAACGCGGTGATCTTCGCCTTCGTCGGCAACTCGATGTTCGCCGGCATCTACTACTCGACCCAGCGGCTGTGCCGGACGCGGATGGCCTCGGATCTGCTGTCCCGCATCCACTTCTGGGGCTGGCAGCTGATCATCGTCGCCGCGGCGATCACCCTCCCGCTCGGGATCACCACCTCCAAGGAGTACGCGGAGCTGGAGTGGCCGATCGACATCGCCATCGCGGTGGTGTGGGTGGTCTTCGCGATCAACTTCTTCTGGACCCTAGCGAAGCGGAACGAGAAGAACCTCTACGTCTCGCTCTGGTTCTACATCGCGACGATCATCACCATCGCGGTCCTCCACATCGTCAACAGCCTTGAGATCCCGGTCACCCTGACGAAGAGCTACTCGGTCTACGCGGGGGTGCAGGACGCGCTGGTGCAGTGGTGGTACGGGCACAACGCGGTCGCGTTCTTCCTCACCACGCCGATCCTCGGGATCATGTACTACTTCATGCCCAAGGCGGCGGAGCGGCCGGTCTACAGCTACCGGCTCTCCATCGTGCACTTCTGGTCCCTGGTGTTCATGTACATCTGGGCCGGGCCGCACCACCTGCTCAACACCGCGCTCCCCGACTGGGCACAGTCGCTGGGAATGGTGTTCAGCGTCGCCCTCTGGGCCCCGAGCTGGGGCGGGCTGATCAACGGGATCCTCACCCTGCGCGGGGCGTGGGACAAGCTGCGCACCGATCCGGTCATCAAGTTCCTCGTCGCCGCGCTCACCTTCTACGGGATGTCGACCTTCGAGGGCCCGCTGCTCTCGATCAAGAGCGTCAACGCCCTGGCCCACTACACCGACTGGATCATCGGCCACGCCCACAGCGGGGCGCTGGGCTGGAACGGCTTCATGGCCGCAGGGACGTTCTACTGGATGGTCCCGCGTCTCTTCGGAACCAAGCTGTACTCGAAGAAGGCGGCCGAGGCGCACTTCTGGACCGCCACCGCGGGGATCATCCTCTACGTGGTCGCGCTCTGGGTCGCCGGCATCAGCCAGGGCCTGATGTGGAAGGCCCAGACCCCGGACGGCGCCCTCGCCTACCCCTCGTTCGTCGAGACCATCCTCGCCATCCGGCCACTGTGGATGGTCCGGCTGACCGGCGGGCTGCTCTACCTCTCCGGCTTCATCCTGATGGGCTGGAACCTCACCAAGACCGCGCTCTCGGGGAAGGCGGTGGACGGCCAGGTGACGGTCACCGTGGAGGAGCCGCACCGGGCCCCGGAGCCCGCCGCAGGCTGGCTGGTGACCCGGCCGGGATTCCTCTTCGTGCTCGGCGCGGTCGCTCTCTCCTTCTTCCTCGGCGGCGCCTCGATGATGACCGGGGTCAAGGTCCTCGTCGTCCTGGTCATCCTCGCCGAGGTGGCCTGGCTTTGGTTCAAGGCGCGGCCGCGCGACCCGGCGACTCCGGGCTGGCATCAGCTGGTGGAGGGCAAGCCGCTCTTCTTCACCGTACTCCTGGTGTTCGCGGTGCTTGCCGGCGGCGTGGCGCAGCTGATCCCCACCATCTTCGCCCCCTCGGCGGTGCCCTGGAGCGGAGCGAAGCAGCAGCCGTACTCGCCGCTCGAGCTCGCCGGGCGCGACGTCTACACCCGCGAGGGTTGCTACGTCTGCCACTCGCAGATGATCCGCACCCTCCCCGAGGACACCCAGCGCTACGGTCCCTACTCCCGGGCCGAGGAGTTCGTCGTCGACCACCCCTTCCAGTGGGGCAGCAAGCGCACCGGGCCGGACCTGCACCGGGTGGGCGGGAAGTACCCCAACCTCTGGCACTACTCGCACATCGTGGATCCCCGCTCCACCAGCCCTGGCAGCAACATGCCCAGCTTCGCCTGGACCGCCGACTACAAGGTCGACCAGGCGCTGCTGGCGAAGAAGATGGTCGCCCTGCAGAAGGTCGGCGTCCCGTACTCCAACGTGGAGGTCGACGCCTCCCGCGAGACCTACCGCAAGCAGGCCGACCTCATCGTCACCGACCTCGCCAAGGAGGGGGTGGTGGTGCCCTGGGACCGGGAGATCGTCGCCCTGATCGGCTACCTCCAGCGCCTGGGCCGCGGGCCCCAGATCTCCGGCCCCCTGCCCACCGCAGCCGCGGCCCCGAGCGGAGGAGGCCGCTGATGTACTCGGAGTTCTTCCGGGCCCACTCGCGGGAGCTGATGGAGATCACCATCGCCGGCGGCGTGCTGCTGGGGGCGCTCTTCCTCGGCGTTCTGGTGTGGCTCTTCCTCGAGCGCAGCCAGCGCTTCGAGGAGCTGGCCCGTCAGCCGATCGAGGAGCAGGAGAGGAGCGTGCGGTCGTGACCGAGAAGAGGATCGACGTCGAGCGCGGCCATGCCTTCGACGGAATCCAGGAGTTCGACAACCCGCTTCCCCGGTGGTGGCTGTTCATCTTCTACGCCACGGTGCTCTTCGGCTACGGCTACTGGGTGCACTATCACGTGACCCGCACCGGTCTGAGCGGGGCCGCGGCCTACGAGGCCGAGAAGGCGGAGGCCACGCGCAGGGCGGCGGCGACCAAGCCGATCACCGACGAGCTGCTGCTCTCGCTTTCCAGGGACCCCCAGACCACGGGCGCCGGACAGAGGATCTTCGTCCAGCAATGCGCCCAGTGCCACCTCGAGAACGGCTCGGGGAAGATCGGTCCCAACCTCACCGACGAGTACTGGCTCCACGGCAACAAGCCCACCGAGATCCTCGGGACCATCTCCCGCGGTGTGGTCGAGAAGGGAATGCCGGCCTGGGAGCCGACGCTGGGCGGCGAGCGGGTCCGCTCGCTCGCTGCGTTCGTCATCAGTCGCGAAGGGACGAATCTCCCGGGGAAGGAGCCCCAGGGTGAGCGGCTCGGAATCATCAAGTAGCGCCGCGGGGACCGGCCGCCCGCGCTTCCTGGACGCGAGGGGAGCGCGGATCAAGATCCAGCCCGAGGACGTGCGGGGCCGCCTCATGCGCTGGCGCCGCATCGCCTACGCGGTGCTGATCCTCCACCTGCTCGCCCTGCCCTTCATCAAGAACGGCAAGCATCCGGCGGTTCACCTGGACATCCCCACCCGGCAGTTCTTCCTCGCCGGACGGGCCTTCAACGCCCAGGACGTCTGGCTGATGGTGTTCCTCCTGGCCGGGTTCGCCTTCGGGCTGGTGTTCCTGACCGCGCTCGCCGGCCGGGTGTGGTGCGGGTGGGCCTGTCCGCAGACGGTGTTCCTCGAGGGTCTCTATCGGCCGATCGAGCGGTGGATCGAGGGACCGGCCCAGCAGCGCCGGCGCCTGGCAGACGGCGGCTGGACCACCCGGCGCATCGCGCTCGTCCTCCTCAAGCAGTCCCTCTACGTCGTCGTCTCGCTCGTCCTCGCCCACTGGTTCCTGGCCTTCTTCGTCCCCGCACCCACGCTGGCGGAGCTGGTGCTCCACGGACCGGCTGGGCACGGCACGCTCTTCGGCATCGCGATGTTCCTCACCACGGCGTTCCTCCTGAACTTCGCCTGGTTCCGAGAGCAGTTCTGCGTGATCCTCTGCCCCTACGGGCGTCTGCAATCGGTGCTCACCGACCGGCAGACGCTGCTCATCGGCTACGACACAGCCCGCGGAGAGCCCAGAGGCAAGGTGGCCCGCGGCTCGACCGCGCCCACCCGCGGGGATTGCATCGACTGCGGCCGGTGCGTTCGCGTGTGCCCGACCGGCATCGACATCCGCAACGGGCAGCAGATGGAATGCATCGGCTGCGCGCAGTGCATCGACGCCTGCGACGAGATGATGATGAAGGTGGGCCGACCGGCGGGGCTGGTGCGGTACGACTCGCTCCAGGGCTTCGAGGGCGAGGCCAAGGGGCGGCTGCTCAGGCCGCGGGTCGTCGCCTACGGGCTGGTCTGCGGCGCGGCGCTGCTCACCGTGGGGCTCAACGTTTTCGCGCTCCGCACCCCGTTCGAGGCGAACCTCCTCCGCTCGGCAGGGATCCCCTACGTGCTCGAGGAGACCACCATTCGCAACCAGTTCGAGCTGCACCTGGTCAACAAGCACGTGGACCCGGCCGAGTTCGAGGTGTCGGTGGTCGGGCCCGAGGGCACGACGGTCATCGTGCCGCAGCCGCGGATCCGGCTCGGGCCGCTGGAGGGCATCCGCACGCCCGTGCTCGTCACGGCCGATCGCGCCCGCTACCGCGGACCGTTCGAGCTGAAGGCGACGGTGAAGGACGTCGCAACCGGCGAGGTGCGGGAGCTCACCGCGCGGTTCCTGGGTCCGCCGACCGGGCCGAGGAGCTGAGGTAGCCGCCTGGGAGCCGCCGCGGGGGATCCTTCAGGGTCTCGGCCGGACTCGCGAGCTCGAGGTCGGGCCCGTGCGAGACACGGCGCGACCGGCCGACGATGCCCCAGCCTTCCCGGCTGGCGTCCGCGACCTCCTGCGCTCGCGGATGGTGGTCGCCGACCACCTGGCTCGCCTCGCGCCCCCGCGGCCCGCGCAGGCCATCCCGCTGACCTCCTCGCTCCCGCCCGAGCTGGCCGTGGGCCCCCGCCCGCCTGATCCGCGACGTCGTGACGCGAACCGTGGTCTCTTCACTGGCTGGCGCGGGACGCGGGCCTGATCCGTGCCGTGACGACCGATGCTCCTCTTCCAGAAACGCTTCCACCCCGGCCTCGTCGATGGTCGCATCCGCCTCACCTTCCGGCGATGGGGAAAGCCCCACGTCCGGCCTGGAGGCCGTTACCGCTGCCATCCGATCGGCGTCGTCGAGGTCGACAGCGTCGACCGCGTGCCCGTGCGTGGGATCGGCGAGGACGATGCGCGCGCTGCCGGGTTCGCGTCCAGGGACGAGCTCCTCCGATTCATCTCCGACGGCCCCGCCGGCCCCGTCACGCCCGACACCGAGGTCTGGCGCGTCGCCCTCCACCACGGCGGTGACGGAGACCGCGTCGCGATCGCGCTCGACGACCGGCTCACCGAGGCGGACGTCGACACGCTCGCGCGCCGGCTCGGCCGCATGGGCGACTGGACGATTCCCACGCTGCGGCTCATCGGACGGCGGCCGCGCGTCGCCGCCTCGGTGCTGGCGCGGGCGCTCGGCCGCGAGCGCGACCCCTTCAAGATCGACGTCCGGAAGCTGAAGCGGCTCGGGCTCACCCAGAGCTTCGAGGTCGGCTACGAGCTCTCCCCGCGCGGCCGGGCGCTGCTCGCCCGCCTTCCGCGACGGCGGGTAGCCGCATCACGCGCCCGCACGGCCCGGTCCGTGCGCCGCTCCGGGGCACGCCGCTGACGCAGCCCGGCCCGCCGGAGCCGACCCCTCCCGCCCCTCGAGCGCCCGGCACGCGCAAACCCTGCGGCGTCCCCCGGCAATCCGCAGGCCCAGCGCAGACCCGGCGCGCCGAGGCCCGGATCCGAGAGCAGGCGCCCGGGGCCCCTCCCTTGCACTGGCGACCGCACGATGCACGCCCTGTCCCAGCCGGCGCAGGCTTCTCACGCGGCGCACATCGACCACGCGCTCCTCGAGCGCTACGGCGCGGTCCCGGTTCCCCGCTACACCAGTTACCCACCGGCGAACCACTGGGAGTCGAGATTCGGCGAGCCCGAGGCGCGCGAGGCCTTCCAGCGCGCCGGCACGCGCCCGGCGTCCATCTACGTCCACGTCCCGTTCTGCAGGAAGCTCTGCTACTACTGCGGCTGCAACATGCTCGTGACCCGGAGCGCGTCGCTCGTCGAGCGCTACCTCCGCGCACTCGAGCTCGAGCTCGATCGCGTCGCCGCCCTTCTCCCCGCCCGCCCCGAGGTCGTTCAGGTCCACCTGGGGGGCGGGACCCCGACCTATCTCGACTCCGAGCAGCTCACGCGCCTCGCGGAGGCCATCCAGCGACGCCTGCCCTGGGAGCACGGCATCGAGGCGTCGATCGAGATCCATCCCGCGGTCACCAGCGTGGATCAGATCCGCACCCTCGCCCGCCTCGGCTTCAACCGCGTCAGCATGGGCATCCAGGACTTCGACCCGGCGGTCCAGAAGCGCATCAACCGCCGCCAGAGCTTCGAGGAGACCCGGGCGCTGATCCAGGAGAGTCGCGCCGTTGGCTTCGTCAGCGTCAACGTCGATCTCATGTACGGGCTTCCGCTCCAGACCGTGGAGCACTTCCAGCGGACGCTGGACCGGATCGAGGAGCTGCGCCCGGACCGGATCGCCCTCTTCGGATACGCGCACGTGCCGTCGATGAAGCGGCACCAGGGAGTGTTCCAGGCCGACGAGCTGCCCGGCCCGGAGCAGCGGCTGGCCCTGCTCGAGTCCTCCATCGAGCGGTTGCTCGCCGCCGGCTACGTGCACGTCGGGCTCGACCACTTCGCGCTCGAGGACGACGAGCTCTGCCGCGCTCGGGCCGCCGGTACGCTCCGCCGCAACTTCATGGGGTACACCACCTGCGCGGACAGCGACGTGCTCGCCTTCGGCCCCTCGGCGATCTCGGAGCTCTCGGGGACCTACGTCCAGAACGCGCGCGAGGTACACGACTGGGCCACGATGGTCGAGCAGGGACGGCTCCCGGCGGTTCGCGGGCACCGACCGAGCGCCGAGGATCGCGCCCGGAGCGCGCTCATCATGCAACTCTTCTGTAGCCTGGAGGTGGACCTCGATGCGCTCCGGGCCCACCACCCCGGCACGCTGCGGGACCTCGTCGACGAGGAACGCGATCTCGGCCGGCTCTCGCGCGATGGGCTGGTGGTCCGGGACGGGGCGCGGCTCCGGGTCACGCCACGGGGACAGCTCCTGCTCCGCACGGTCGCCGCTCCGTTCGACACCTATCACCGCAAGGACGCCCGGCTGCACGCCCCCGCCCTGTGAGCCCCGAATCCTCTTCCCAGCTGCTGTGGCTCAAGGCCTTCCACGTGATGGCCGTCATCAGCTGGATGGCCGGGCAGTTCTACATCTGGCGCCTGTACGTCTACCACGCGATGGCCACCGACCCGGCCGTGATGCGGGCGTTCGAGGTGATGGAGCGGAGGCTGCTCAACGCCATCACGACGCCGGCGGCGATCCTCAGCCTGTTCACCGGCATCGGGTTGCTGGCTCTCGAGCCCTTCTACCTCGAGCAGCCCTGGATGCAGATCAAGCTGCTGGCTCTCGTGGTGATGTACGCCGCCCACGGATTTTCCATCCGTTTTCGCAAGAAGCTGCTGACCGAGCCAAACGCCTACCCCCACCAGCTGTTCCGCTTCCTGAACGAGCTCCCGACCGTCCTGATGATCGTCATTGTCATCATGGTGATCGTCAAGCCCTTCGCCCGCTGACCAACCAACGTACCGTCGGGGTGTTGGACCCCTCCGGGGCGACGCGGTATGGCACGGTCGTCCGAGGGGAGCGGGAGCGAGGGCGACCATGACGAGCCGCTGGAGCCGCTGGACGACGCTGGTGGTCACCTTCGGGGGAATCGGGCTCCCCTGGCTCTTCGCCCGGAAGGCGCTGGATTCCCACAGCGCTGCTGCCCAGGCGGTGACCTTCCTCCCCGCGCCGTACGCCTTCATCATCTGGGCGCCGATCTACACCGGCTTCCTCCTCTTCGCGGTCTGGCAGGTGGGTCCGGCGCAGGCGAGGAATCCCCGGGCGGCGGCCATTCGCCCCTGGCTGATGGTGACCTCGGTCCTCAACGCAGCCTGGATCGGCGCGATCGCGCTCCACCACCCCGGGTGGACGGTCCCGGTCGTGTTCGCGATGCTGGCCACGGCCATTCCCATGCACCAGGCGGGGCGCATCGACGGGGCACCGGCCGACCCGGGCGAGGCCTGGCTCCGCCTCCCCTTCTCGCTCTACACCGGGTGGCTCATCGTGGCCGCCTTCCTCGCCGTCTCGGTCGAGCTCGCGCGCATCGGATGGGACGGATTCGGCTGGAGCCCGGTGACCTGGGGGATCATCCTCATCGTGGCGAGCACCATCATCGGCCTCATCAGCCGGTTCCGGCTCGACGACCCGGTCCTCGGCGGAGTGTTCGTCTGGGCCTACCTGGCCATCGTCGTCCAGCAGCAGGAGAGCCCGCTGATCTCGCTCTTCGCCGGCATCGCCGCGGCGCTCTTCCTCGTCTCGGTGTTCGTCCGCGACCGCCGGGCACGGCGCTCCACCCGGAGCGAGTGCGCCGAGGTCTAGCCCCCGCTCAGAGGTCCCGAGCGAACCAGGCCACGGCCACCGGATTGTCGTTGAACCGCGGAACGTCCTCGTACCCGGCGGACCGGTAGAGCGCGGCGGCCTCGAGGAGCGGCGCGGCGGTGTCGAGCACGAGCCGCCGCGCGCCGAGCGTGCGCGCCACCTCCTCCACCCCGGCCAGCAGCACCCGCCCGAGCCCCCGGCCTCGCACCTCGGGCACGAGGAAGAAGTGCTTCAGCTCCAGCGTCCCCTCCCCCAGCGGCCGGAGCCCGGCGCATCCCACCGCGCGGCCGTCGCTCCAGCCGAGCACCACCGCGCCACCCGGGCCACGGAAGTCGTCCGCCCACCGCGAGACGATCTCCACGGGGACGGGAGCGAGCCGTTCCTGGAGCACCAGGAGATAGGCCTCGAGCAGCCGGGACGCCTCGAGGGCGTCCGGCTCCGCGCGCGTCACCTGCATCGAGCGGTTCCCGTGCACGATCGGGCGAGAGTGCACCATACCCGGGGCCGCACAGTCCGCGGCCGCGCCGGCGAGAACAGCCGCCCGCTCAGCCGAGCGAGTCCATCACCTCGTCGAGCACCTTCTTCGGCGGACGGGTCTGCTCCTGGCTGAGCGTCGCGAGCGGCACGTCGGGCAGCCCGAGCAAGTCGTAGAAGTTCGGCAGCTCGGTGTTCACGTACAGCACCCCGGTCAGGACCTCCTGCTGCGCGTGCGAGGTCATGATGCGGGTCACCGCCGCCAGCTTGTCGCGGGGGTCGTAGCCCTCCTCGAGCTTTCGCAGCTGGAGGCGCGAGCCGTCGTGCATCTTCACCGAGACGGTGCTCCCCGGGTCGTACTCCACCGCGATCTCCTCGTACGAGGGGATGAAGGACAGCTCGTGGATGGGCTCCTCGTGGTCCTTCATGTACGAGTAGGACTTGGTGGACCCCTCGTGGTCGTTGAAGGTCACGCAGGGGGAGATGACGTCGAGCACCGCCGTCCCCCGGTGCACCGTGGCGGCCTTGAGCATCGTCGAGAGCTGCTTCTTGTCGCCCGAGAAGCTCCGGCCGACGAAGGTCGCCCCGAGCTGGATCGCCAGGAGGCAGGTGTCGATCGCCGGGAGCTGGTTCACCACCCCGGACTTCGAGGTTGAGCCGGCGTCGGCCGTGGCGCTGAACTGACCCTTCGTCAGGCCGTACACCCCGTTGTCCTCGATGATGTAGACCAGCGGGAGGTTGCGCCGGACCAGGTGCACGAACTGCCCCACGCCGATGGAGGCCGTGTCTCCATCCCCCGAGACGCCGAGGCCGATCAGCGTGCGGTTGGCCATCAGCGCTCCGGTGGCCACCGACGGCATGCGTCCGTGCACGGCGTTGAAGCTGTGCGCCCGGCTCATGAAGTACGCCGGCGTCTTGGACGAGCAGCCGATGCCGGACATCTTCGCCACCCGCTCGGGGGGAATGCCCAGCTCGTACATCGATTCGAGGATGCGCTCGCTGATGGCGTTGTGCCCGCAGCCCGCGCAGAGGGTGGTCTTGCTTCCCTTGTAGTCGGCCTGGGTCAGGCCCAGGCGGTTCGTCTTCTCGGCCATGTCTACCGGCCCTCCCGGGCCACGATCTCGTCGGTCACGCTGCGGGCGTCGAGCGGCAGCCCGGGGATGTGCGCCACCGGCCTGAGCCGGGTGATCAGCTCGGCCGGCAGGTCCAGCTTGAGTAGCGCCGCGAGCTGACCGTCGCGGTTCTGCTCCACCACGTAGACCCGCTGGTGCCGCTCCACGAACGCCTGCACCTCGGGCGAGAACGGATAGGCGAGCACGCGGAGGTAGTCCGTCTTCAGCCCCTTCTCGCGCAGCATCTGGTCGCGGGACTCCACCAGCGCGTGGTGGCTCGAGCCGTAGCCGATGATCCCCACCTCGGCTCCCGTGCCGTCGAGGATCGGCGCCGGCAGCTCGCGCCGGGCGGTGTCCATCTTGCGCTCCAGCCGGTCGAGGTTGTTCACCCAATCGTCGGGCCGCTCGGAGTACTGCGCCTTCTCGTTGTGGCCGGTGCCACGCGTGAAATAGGCAGCCCCCGGATGGTCGGTTCCGGGGAGCGTGCGGTAGGTGATGCCGTCCCCGTCCACGTCGCGGTAACGCTCGAAGCCGCCCAGCCGTACGAGGTCCTCCTTGGAGAGCACCTTGCCCCGGCTGATCGGCTTGTCCGGATAGGGGAAGGGCTCCGACATCCAGTAGTTCATCCCCAGGTCGAGATCCGACATGACGAACACCGGCGTCTGGAAGCGCTCGGCGATGTCGAAGGCCGCCACCCCGAACCGGAAGCACTCCTCCACCGTGCCCGGGAAGAGGAGGATCTGCCGGGTGTCTCCGTGGGAGAGGAAGGCGGTGGAGAGGACGTCACCCTGCGACGTCCGCGTCGGCAGCCCGGTCGAGGGCCCCACCCGCTGCACGTCCCAGATGACCGCGGGGATCTCGGCGAAGTACGCGAGGCCGGCGAACTCGGACATGAGCGAGATGCCCGGGCCAGCCGTCGACGTCATCGCCCGTGCCCCCGCCCATCCGGCGCCCACCACCATCCCCACGGCCGCCAGCTCGTCCTCGGCCTGGACGATGGCGTAGGTGCTCTTGCCGTCCGGGCCCATCCGGTAGCGCCGCATGTAGCCGATGAGCGTCTCGACCAGCGAGGAGGAGGGAGTGATGGGGTACCAGGTCACCACCGTCACCCCGCCGAACATCGCTCCCAGGGCCCCGGCGGCGTTCCCCTCGATGATGATCTTCCCCCGGTTGGCGTCCATCCGGCGGATCTCGAACGGGTCCTGCTTCTGGAGCGAGGCCTTGGCGAACTCGTGGCCGGCGCGGGCAGCCTTGACGTTCAGCTCGGCCGCCTTGGCCTTCTTGCGGAACTGCTTGGCGATCGCCGCCTCGACCTCGGGCATCTCCAGGCCGAGGAGGTGGCCCACCACGCCCACGTAGGCCATGTTCTTCAGGAGCTTCTTCACCTTGGCGTCGCCGGTGACCGGCTGGATCACCTTGTCGAACGGCACCGGGTAGAAGGCGAGGTCGCTGCGGAGCTTCGCGAGCTGGAGCGGCTCGTCGAACACCACCGCCGATCCGGGCCGGAGGGACGTCACGTCCTCCTGGGCGGTCTCGGGGTTCATGGCCACGAGGAGATCGATCTCCTTCTTGCGGCCGATCCACCCCTCCTTGCTCGCCCGGATGGTGTACCAGGTGGGAAGCCCCGCGATGTTCGAGGGGAAGAGGTTCTTCCCCGAGACCGGGACCCCCATCTGGAACAGGGTCCGCAGCAGGACCATGTTGGCGCTCTGCGAGCCGGACCCGTTCACGGTCGCGACCTGCAGGCTCATGTCGTTGATCACCGCCGATGCGGGCTTGCTCATGGACCTCCTCGTCCGGGGCGAGATCCAGAACTACAGCCGCGGAGGGCGGGGGGGCAACTTTCGGATGGGTTCCGCCGAACTACGGCACCCTGGACCCGGGGTGTGCCCCGGTCGAACGCACCGCCCGGGCCGTCGATTCCGGCCGGAGCCCTACCCTCCGCTCGGCCCAGCGCGTCGCGGCAAAGACCGCCACCCAGAGCACGAGCCCGGCGGCGACCCGCGGCCCGACCCAGCGGAAGAGCCGGCCCGTCCTGCCCCGCTCGCGGCTGGCCAGCAAGAGGAAGAGCCCGAGGGCGGCGATCCAGACCCCGCTGGCCACGGCCCACGCGATGGCGTCGTTGCGTTCCATGCTTCCCCGGCCCGGGGACGCACCGTGCCACAGCTCGGGCCGGGGACGCTTCGCTCAACTCCGGCGTCCGTTGACTGCAGCGCCGTTGCACACGTTCCCGCACCTGGACCAAGGGGGGCCATGCCCATCCGACCCCTCTCCTTCTCCCTCCTGGCGTTCGGCCTCGCCTGCGCCTCGAGCACCCCACGTCCCTCCCCGGCGGCGGGGCCCTCCACCGCCGACGCCGGGGCGGCCATGGAGCGTCCGGCCGCTCCCGACGCCGGGACGCACGGCATCGACGTCACCTCGATGGACCCTTCGGTCGCTCCCGGCGACGACTTCTTCGAATACGCCAACGGAGGCTGGCTGCGGCGGACCGAGATTCCCGCCGACGTGAGCCGCTGGGGAACCTTCAGCGTCCTCAACGCCAAGTCGGTCGAGCGGACCCGGGACATCCTCGAGGCGGCGTCCAGCTCGAGCGCTCCGGCCGGCTCGGAGGAGCGAAAGGTCGGTGACTTCTACGCCAGCTACCTCGACGAGGCCACGATCGAGGCGCGGGGCATCGCGCCGCTCGGGCCCGAGCTGGCCGCCATCGCCGCCCTCAAGGACAAGACCGCCCTGGCCCGGGCGATGGGCAAGGACCTCCGCACCGACGTCGACGCGCTGAACAACACCTACTTCCACACCAGCCGCCTCTTCGGGCTCTGGGTGGCTCCGGACATGAACAGGCCGTCGGTCCACGCCGCCTACCTCTTCCAGGGCGGGCTGGGGATGCCCGACCGGGAGTACTACCTCTCCGACAATCCCAAGATGGCCGCGGCCCGCGACGCGTACCGCACCCATGTCGCGCGGGTGCTAGAGCTGGCCGGCATCTCCGGCGGGGCCGAGCGCGCGGCCCGGATCCTCGCGCTGGAGATGCAGATCGCCCGGGTCCATGCCACCCGTGCCGAGTCGCTCGAGGTGCGCAAGGCCAACAACCCCTGGAGGCGGAGCGAGTTCGCCCGCCGAGCTCCGGGGCTGGACTGGACGGCGTTCTTCTCCGCCGCCGGGCTCCAGAAGGTGCCGGGGCTCATCGTCTGGCACCCCCGGGCCGTGCACGGGCTCGCGGCCCTGGTGAAGAAGGTCCCGCTCGCCACCTGGAAGGACTGGATGACCTTCCATGCCGTCGATCGTCAGGCCCCGCTCCTCCCCCGCGCCTTCGTCGCCGAGAACTTCGAGTTCTACGGCAAGACGCTCGCTGGCACCCCGGAGCTGAGCGCGCGCTGGAAGCGGGCAGTGGAGGCGGTCGGTGAGCTCCGGAGCAAGTCGCTCGGCTTCCGGGAAGGTCCGGGGATGGGGAACGCCGTCGGGAAGCTCTACGTCCAGGCCCACTTCCCCGCGTCGGCGAAGGCGCAGATCCAGGAGATGGTCCGGCAGATCGCCGCCGCCTTCGACCGCCGCATCGAGGCCCTGGACTGGATGGCCCCCGCGACCAAGGCGCAGGCCAGGGAGAAGGTCCGCGCGCTCTACGTCGGCGTGGGGTACCCCGACCGGTGGGTGGACTACTCGAGTCTGGAGATCTCCCGTGACGACCTGATCGGGAACGTGCAGCGGGTGAGCCTCTTCGACTACCGGCGCCACGTCGCCCAGCTCGGCAAGCCGGTGGACCGCTCGGACTGGTGCATGGAGCCGCAGACGGTGAACGCCGTGAACCTGCCGCTGCAGAACGCGCTCAACTTCCCGGCAGCCATCCTCCAGCCGCCCTTCTTCGACCCCCTGGCACCGGACGCGGCCAACTACGGGGCCATCGGCCAGGTCATCGGCCACGAGATCAGCCACAGCTTCGATGACCAGGGCGCGATGTTCGACGCCGGGGGGCGGCTCCGGAACTGGTGGACTCCGGCCGACTTCGCCCACTTCGAGAAGTCGGGAGCACGGCTCGCCGCGCAGTACGACGCCTACCAGCCGTTCCCCGACATGCACGTCAACGGGAAGCTGACCCTCAGCGAGAACATCGCCGACGTGGCCGGCCTTGCCGCCGCACACGACGGATGGCTCGCCTCCCTCGGCGGGAGGGAGGCTCCGTCCCAGGCGGGGTTCACCGGCGAGCAGCAGCTGTTCATCGCCTTCGCCCAGAACTGGCGGGCGAAGACCCGGGAGCCCCTCGCTCGCCAGCTCCTCATCACCGACGGGCACTCGCCCGACCACTACCGCGCTCTGACGGTGAGGAACATCGACGCCTGGTACCCGGCGTTCGGCGTCAAGGAGGGGCAGAAACTGTACCTCTCGCCCGAGCAGAGAGTGCGCGTCTGGTGACCGCCCGGTCCGGGTAGGCTTCCCGGAGAATGGCGCACGTCTCCCAGCTGCTGGTCTACCCGCTGAAGGGGTGCCGGGGCGTCCCGGTGCCGGTGGCCGAGCCCGACGCGAGGGGGCTCTCCGGAGATCGGCGGTGGATGGTCGTGGACGAGGCCGGCCGGTTCCTCTCCCAGCGCACCGAGCCGCGCCTGGCCCTGGTGCGGGCGATGCTCGACGCGGGCGGCCTGGTGCTCGAGGCCCCGGGGATGCCACCGCTCGCCGTGTCACGCCGGGTCGAGGCGCCGCTGCGGCAGGTGATGGTCTGGGACGATTCCGGGCAGGCGCGCGACGGTGGTGCCGAGGCCAGCCGCTGGCTCACCGGGCATCTCGGGCGGCCGGCCGCGCTGGTCCAGCTCGACGAGGGGTTCGAGCGAACGGCCTCGCCCGAGTACGCGCCCGGTGTGCCGCTGGCGTTCAACGACGCCTATCCGGTGCTGATCATCGGCGAGGGCTCGCTCGCCGAGCTGAACCGGCGGATGGAGCGCCCGCTTCCGATGGACCGGTTCCGGCCGAACCTCGTCGTCGCCGGAAGCGAGCCGTTCGCCGAGGACGGCTGGCGGCGCATCCGGGTGGGGACGGCGGTGCTCCGGCTGGTCAAGCCCTGCGTCCGGTGCGTCGCCACCACCGTGGATCAGCAGACCACCGACCGCGGGCCGGAGCCGCTGCGCACCCTGGCCACCTTCCGCCGCTGGAACGGCGGCGTCATCTTCGGGCAGAACACCGTCGTCGAGCGACCCGGGCCGATGCGGGTCGGCGACCTGGTCGAGGTGCTGGAGACCGGCGCGCTCCCGGCCCTGGGCGTCACGCCTTCCGGCTGAGCCGGGCCACCACCTCGCCCAGGCGCTCGCGCGCGGCCTCGCTGAACGCCGTCTCGACCCAGCGGCGTGCATCGCCCGCCCCGGAACGGCGAACGGCATCGATCGCCGGGGCGCGGAGCGACTCCTTGATTCCCCGGAACGCGGGAGCGGGCAGCGCGGCGAGGGACGCGGCCCGGGACCGGGCCTCGTCGAGCAGGCGATCCGCCGGCACCACCGCGTCGACCAGCCCCAGCGCCAGCGCCTCCTCCGGCGCGAGCAGCCTCCCCTCCAGCGCCACCGGGCCGAGTGACGACGGCGGCACCTGGCAGCGTAGCGTCTCCAGGACCATCGCCGGCAGCCCGAGGCCGAGCTGCACCTCGTTCAGGCCGATGCGCGCGTCCCCGGCGGCGGCGATCCGGACGTCGGCCTGAAGCGCGAGCACGCATCCGCCGGCGATGGCGTGACCGTTGACCGCCGCCACCACGGGGAGGGGCAGGGTGAAGACCCGGAGCATCACCTCCGAGAAGCGCTGGATGAAGCGTTCCAGGGCGGGATGGTCGAGGGCGGCGACCGCCGGAAGGTCGAGCCCGGCGGAGAACGCCCTCCCCTCGCCGGTCAGGACCAGCGCTCCGGCGCCCGAGGCCGCCAGCGCGTCGAGCTGGGAGGAGAGCCGGTCCAGGAACGCCGGGCCGATGGCGTTCGCCTTCCCGTTGCGCATCGTCAGCACGGCCAGGCGGCCGGAGATCTCGAGGTCCATGAGGCGGGCGACTACATCGTGAGCCCGCCGTCCACGTCCACCGTGCGCCCGTTGAAGTAGTCGCACTCGATGCAGAACTGTACCGCTCGCCAGATGTCCTCCGGCTCGCCGATGCGCCCCACCGGGATGGCCGAGACCAGGGCCTCGCGGGCACGGGCGTTCATGCTCCGGGTCATCGGGGTGTCGATCATCCCCGGGGCCACCGCGGTCACCCGGACGGCGAAGGGGGCGAACTCGCGGGCCCAGGTGACGGTGTTCGCGGCCAGCGAGGCCTTCGCGGCGACGTAGTTGGACTGCCCCCGGTTCCCGTGGCGGGCGATGCTCGACATGTTGACCACGACGCCGGGTCGGGTGTCGGTCTCGACCATCTTCCGCACCACCTCGCGCACCATCATCGTGGCCCCGGTGAGGTTCACCGCCACCACCGCGTCCCACTGCTCCCGGGAGAGAATGCTGATCGCGCCGGTGTGACGGTCCTTCTTCACCAGAAGCCCGTCGCGGAGGATGCCGGCATTGTTCACCACGGCGTTCAGGCCGCCCATCGCGCCATGGGCCCACTCGACGAAGGCCCGGAGATCCGCCTCCTGGGTCACGTCCAGCGGTCTGGCGTGGATCTTCCCGCTGCTCCCGCGGGCGAGCTCGATGGTCTCGGCCAGTCCCTGTGCGTTCACGTCGCCGATGGCGACCTGCGCGCCGGACTGGGCGAGCCGGATCGCGAAATGTCTTCCCAGCCCCTGGGCTCCTCCGGAGACGATGCACTTCACCGATGCGAGGTTCATGTCCCTCCTGGCGCACGAACGCGCCCTTGCCGGACTCTAGGCGCCGGGCAGCAGGCGTGACAGCCGAATCGGCCGACGCCCCCTGCTCCGCTCAGCAGTGGGCCTCGATCACCTTCACCAGCTCGCGAACGCTCGGCGGCTTCTTCAAGACCGAAACCGCGTCCAGCCCGTCGGCCTGGCGCTCGAGATCGCGGTACGCCGAGAGCACGACCACCGGGATGGTCGCGAGCCGCGGATCCTGGATCTGGGCCTGGCGGAAGGCGGCTCCGTCCATCACCGGCATCATGAGGTCCAGGAGGATGACGCACGGAAGCTCGGTGGCGCGGGAGAGGAACTCCAGCGCCTCGCCTCCGTGGACGACGCCCACCGCCTGGAAGCCGTGCTCGGTGATGATCTCCAACAGCGCCTGCCGGATGTCGGCGTCGTCCTCGACGACCAGCACCGCGTGGCTCACCGGGCGCTCTCCGGCGGTGTGAGGCGCCAGGGCAGGCGGATCACGAACTGCGCGCCCCGTGCACGGAGTGGGGTGAGGTGGATCTCGCCCCCGTGGGCCTCGACGATCTGCCTCGCCACGTAGAGCCCCAGCCCGAGACCACCGAAGTGGCGCATCGGGGCCGCTCGCTCGAAGCGGTGGAAGATGCGCTCCGACTCGGACGCGGGGATGCCCGGGCCGGCATCGGACACGGTGAGCTCCACGCCGTCCGGGTCTCCGTGGAGCTCCAGCTCCACCGGCGTCCCGGCCGCGTACTTCAGCGAGTTCGCGAGGAGATTGACGACCACTTGCTCCACCCGCAGGCGGTCCCACGTGCCCACCAGGGGACCCGGAGAACGTACGGTCACCTCCGACCCGGCGCGCACCGCCTGCTCGCCAAAGCGCTCCACCACCTCCTGCACCGCCGCCGTCAGGTCGAAGCTCGTGGCGTTGAGCGTGAACGCGCCGGTGCTAATCCGCGAGACGTCGAGCAGCGTCTCCACCAGCGCCACCAACCGCTCGTTGCTCCGGCAGGCGCGCTCGACCTTGGTCCGGGCCCGCTCGTCCAGCCCCTCCGGCCGCTCGAGCAGGCTCTGCAGCTGGAGGTGCACGGCGCTCAACGGCGTTCGCAGCTCGTGCGCGGCGATGGAGAGGAACTCGTCCCGGAGCCGGATCGCCTCCTCGGCGTGCGCCAGCCGGAGCTGCTCCTGCTGGGCCCGGAGCCGGTCGGTCAGGTCGCGGGTCACCTTGGCGAATCCCAGGACCCTGCCCTCCGGGCCGACGAGGGCGGTGATGACCACGTCGGCCCAGAACCGCGAGCCGTCCTTCCGCACGCGCCAGCCCTCGTTCTCCACCCGCCCCTCGCGGACCGCCGTCGCCAGGAGCTCGGCCGGGAGGCCCCGGGCCAGGTCCTCCGGCGTGTAGAACCGCGACATGTGCTCGCCGATGATCTCGTCGGCGGTGTAGCCCTTGATTCGCTCTGCCCCGGCGTTCCAGGTCTCGATCTGGCCCGAGGGGTCGAGCATGAAGATGGCGTACTCCTTGACGCTGGAGACCAGCGCCCGGAACCGCTCGTCCACCGAGCGGAATGCGGAGCCCTGGGGCCCCTCGGTCGCACGTGCGATCTGCGGCTGCGGCGGGGAGGTCATCCGTTGGTCAGCCCTCGACGGTGACACCGAATGCTTCCCGGCGCTCGTTCTTTGCGCTCCGGGAGTTCAGTCGGCGAAAGTCGTGCGTGGACCGAGCCGGGGCCGGGGGGGGGGCCGCCCCGCTCCCGGGGGGCCGCGCACGGGCTCTACTTTCGGTTCGGCGTCTTCGAGAGCTGGCGGATGTAGGCCACCACCGAGGTCACCTCGGCGGGCGAGAGCTTGCTCGCGGGCATGTCCTTCGAGAGGCCCTTGGCTTGCCCGCCGCCGGTGATGACCGCGGCCAGGAAGTCGTCCGAGCGCTTGGAGAGGGCCGCCGGGGTCGAGAAGTCCGCGGGCTTGGTCGTGAAGTAGGCCGCGTCCTCGCCGTCGCCCTTCCCCGTCGCGCCGTGACAGCTGACGCACTGGCGGGTGTAGATGTCCTTGCCCGCTGCGAGATCGGGCTTGGCGCCCCCTGCCGCCCACGACGCCACCGGCCCGAGGACCGCCGTCAGCGCGGCGGCCCGCATCCAGTTCCGGACGTGCATGCGACTGCCTCCTCGTTGGCCCCGGGGCGCTACGCCCCGGGAGCCGAGCGGGGAGCCTAGCCTGCCCGGACGGCGCCTACGGCCTCGCGGTGGGCTTCCCCGCGTCCTTCCAGCCCTTCAATCCCGGCGCGAGGACGGCGACCCGGGTGTGCCCTGCCTCGACCGCCCGACCGGCGGCCGTGTGCGAGGCCATTCAGAGTCGGTTCGAGCAGTAGAAGACCAGCGGGGCGTCCTTGTCCGCCGGGAGCTCCTTCGCCGGGTCGTAGCCGCCGGACGAGCTGAGGAGCCGCGCGCCCGGGATCACCCCGTTCTTCTCGCGGAATTCCTGATCGTTGGCGTCGAGCACCGTGACCGGGTTCCGGGCGTCCTTCTGCAGCGCTTCGAGGTCCGGGACCTCGATGAGCCGGAACTTCTCGCCGGAGCCGGCGGCCAGGGTCACGCCCGCCGTGAGCAGCAGGCCGAGGCGGAGACCGGGAACGTGTGCCATCCCGACGTGGTAGCCGTTCGTCCCGGGGGGCGGCAAGCGCCTTCCCTGCACCCGCGCGCCAGCCCGTGGCAGCAGCCCGCTGTCCCGCGGGACAGCTGGAGGGGAGCCGAGCGTCCGCTACAGTGTCGAGAACGTGACCTCGCCCCTGGCCCGCGGCGCCGGGCCGGCCGTCCTCCTCCTTCTCCTCGCGGGATGTGGCGAGCCGGCACCCGACATCTCGACTGAGGCGACCTGCCTGCTCGGTGCCGTTCCGCTGGTGCTCGAGAAGGGAGTGAGCCTCCACGGATCGGCCGAGGCGAAGTGCCAGACACTGTCGGGTGTCCTCGCCGCGTACCGCGATACCTTCGAGGCGAGCTGGGGCCAGGTGCTGCTTCAGGAGGAGCGGTGGACTCTCCGGGTCCGGGTCGGCGGCGTCGTGGATGCCGACGGACACACCGGGATCACCTACCACCGCTCGAGGGTCGTCGACGTCGCCGAGGAGGCGCTGGAGACCCTTCCTCACGAGCTCCGGCACGTTCAGCTGGGCCGGGGCTCCGACGACCACCACGGCTGGTGCATCACCTTCGCGCCGTGGGAGGAGCAGGTTCTCGGCTTGGACGAGCGGGCCTACCTCGGCTGCCCGCGCTAGGCGCTTCAGCCGGCCTGCGGCGCGGTCGGCGCCGGGGCGGAGGCGAACGTGCCGGCGGTGACGAAGCTCCGGACGATGGCGCCCGAGCCACCGAGGCCGATGACGGCGAAGACGGCGCCGGCGAGGATGAGGCCGAGGGCGTGGCTGCGGCGGGTGGCGCTGAAGAGGGGGACGGTGGCGGTGTCGCGGTTCATGGCGTGCTCCTGGGTTCCTGCATGCGGCGAGTTGCCAGACCCTCAGTGCACGGATGCTGCCAGGCTTTGACCCAAGTGATTTCGAGGACTTGGCCTTCCGGTAAGTGTCCGGGGACGCGACAACGTGCCCGGACCTGTTGCGCCGGGCGCTCCGGAGGAGAACGGACCCGGGGACCCACCTCAGCCTCCCCGGCAGTCCGTCCCGGCACGCAAGCCCCCTCCCAGGGGGAAGAGCCGGGGCCCGGGGCCGGCGCCCGGGCCGGTCATGACTCGGGCAGCGCGTCCTCCCGCGATCGTATCGTTGACTTCGTCAATTAATTCACAGGACACTGGCAACCATGGACCCGGTCGTCTCGGTGCGTCGCTTCAACCGGCTCTACACGCGCCAGATCGGGCTCCTGAACGAGGGATTGCTGCGGAGCCCCTTCTCCCTGTCCGAGGTGAGGGTCCTCTACGAGATCGTCCACGGAGACCGGCCCACCGCCGCCTCCCTCGCCGATGCGCTCCGGATCGATCCCGGCTACCTCAGCCGGATGCTCCGCCGGTTCGAATCGCTGGGCCTCCTTCGCAGGAGTCGATCCCGCACCGACGGACGGCAGCGGCTCCTCTCGCTGACCTCCAAGGGGCGGCGGACCTTCTCCACCCTCGACGGGCGGCAGGACCGGGAGGTGGCGGCGCTGCTCGGACCGCTGTCCCCGGGCGATCGGGGAGACCTGGTCCGGTCGATGGCACAGATCGAGCGGATCCTCGCTCCGCAGACCGCTCCCGGCGCGGCTCCTTACCTCCTCCGGCCGCCACGGCCCGGCGACCTGGGCTGGGTAGTGCATCGCCACGGCGTGCTCTATGCCGAAGAGCAGGGCTACGACGAGCGCTTCGAGGCCTTCGTGGCCCGCATCGTCGCCGACTTCGTCATGCGCCACGAGCCGGCGCGCGAGCGCTGCTGGATCGCCGAGAAGGACGGGGAGATCGTCGGTTCGGTCCTCCTGGCCCGCGAGAGCGCCCGGGTGGCGAAGCTCCGGATCCTCTACGTCGAGCCGCACGCCCGTGGGCTGGGCATCGGGTGCCGGCTGGTCGACGAGTGCATCCGCTTCGCCCGGCTCACCCGCTACCGGCGCATCACCCTCTACACCCACGGCCAGCTCCACGCCGCGCGGCGCATCTACGAGGCCGCTGGGTTCCGCCTCGTCGCCGAGAGTCCCGACCGGAGCTACGGGCGCGCGGTGAAGTCCCAGACCTGGGAGCTCGCGCTCTGATGCGATCCCGGGACGGGCGATCCCCGCTCCGGCTGGTGCTCCAGCGGCTGCGGACGCCGGTGCTGGTGGGTTCGCTGGCGGGACTCGCCGGCTCGGTCGCGCTGGCCACCGTGTTCCGGAGCCTCCTCTTCGGGGTGG
>Ga0335080_10000203_pt1 | contig 53317 bp, 41 predicted proteins | sample Lox_Sample_34_FD_206720 | JGI IMG/M metagenome (GOLD analysis project Ga0335080, IMG submission 206720) | Soil microbial communities from Loxahatchee National Wildlife Refuge, Florida, United States - Lox_Sample_3.4 | ecosystem: Environmental > Terrestrial > Soil > Wetlands | place: USA... | reverse complement strand
TCGGGACTCACAACTCGCGATTCGGGACTGGCATGAGTGGACAAACAAAACGATCCTCAGCGGCTAAAGCCTCTCTCCATCCGACCGGTATGGCACGGCTGAAGCCGTGCCCTTCCCTCAAACCGTTTCCCCAAGCTGCAGTTACTGGCAACTGGGTACTGACAACTGGCAACTGATGTTATGGAATCCGTCCTTGGCCGCTACCGCAATCTGATCATCCTGGTGGGCGTGCTGTTTCTGCAGGTGCTCGGACTGGCGGTGCAGGTGAAGACGGGCGCCGGCGACCGGCAGGACACGCGGCTGATCCGGATATGGGCCATTGGCGCCATCACTCCCTTTGAGCGTGCCGTGGTCTGGGTGCAGAGTTCGACGAGCAATCTCTGGCACAACTACTTTTATCTGCGCGGCGTGCGGGCCGAGAACCGCCAACTGAAAGATCAAATCGAGCAGATGCAACTGGAGCAGGTGCGGCTGCGCCAAGATGTCGCCGAGGCGCACCGCCTGCAGAGCCTGCTGTCCTTCAAGGAGCAATTCATATCGAAGACGGTTGCCGCGCAGGTCATCGGGACCAGCGGCAGCGATCAGTCGCGAATCATCTACATCGACAAGGGCGAGAATGCCGGCATCCGGCGCGACATGGCGGTGATCACCGCGGACGGCGTGATCGGCAAGGTTTTGCTGGCGTATCCGAACATGGCGCAAGTGCTGCTGATCAGCGACCAGTCGAGCGGAGTGGGAGCGATCCTGGAGAAGTCGAGGCTGCAGGGCGTTCTGCGCGGCACTGCCAATGGCGAGGTGGTTCTCGAGCGCGTGATGAGCGATGAGCAGGTACAGCCTGGCGAGAAGGTGCTGACCAGCGGCGGCGACCAGATTTTTCCCAAGGGACTGTCGGTCGGAACGGTGGCGAAGGTTGCCAGTGGGAAGGATCTGTTCCTGGCGATCAAGGTGAAGCCGGCGGCCAGTTTGGGAAAGCTGGAAGAAGTGCTGGTCCTGACGGAGAAGCAGGATCGCGAGGCGGTCGCAGAGGATCACGGGCGGGTGCGCGCCGCAGACATTCTGGCGCAGCGCTTGCCGTCGGTGCCGGACAAGCCCGCAAATGCAACTCCCTCGGGAACTGCGGCGGATGGAACGCCGAAGGCGCCCAGCGCGAACCCGGCGAACAAGCCGGGGACTTCCGCAACGAACGCTCCGGCTGGAACTTTGAAAACTGGCACGGGAACTTCGTCTCCGCCTTCTCTCGCTGCGCAGTCGCAGCCCGGAAAGTCGGCTGCCCAGACTTCTACCGTCCCGAAGCCGCCGCCGACCGGCGCTCCGAGCGGCATCGGACCCGAAGCTGCTAAACCTCAGTCCAGTGCGAGCGCACTAAAGCCGGTGGCGGCCAAAACGGAATCTTCGACGCCGGCACCTGGCAAGACGCCTCCTCAGACTCCCACAACGCCAAAGACAAAGCCGGTAAGCAGCACTTCTGGCAGTACCAAGCCGGAGACTCCTGCCGCGCAGCCTTCGGTTGAACAGAAGAAGCCAGCCGCAGCCCCGGCGGATTCTCCGCCCGCCCCACAGGAAAACAGCCCACAATAGCGTGCCCATCACATACACATCCGGGGAGCAGGTTGAGGTTTACCGGTTCAGTATTCCGGTAACGATTGGCGTTCCGCTGGCGGCGCTGGTGGTTCAGGCCTATATCCCCAAGTATTTTCCCGGGTTTGCGCGGTATGTCGATTTGCCCTTGCTGGTCACGATCTTCTTTGCCATGGCACGCCGCAGTCCGGTCGCTGGGTTGTTCACCGGAGCGGTGATCGGGCTGGTGCAGGACATGCTTGGACATAACGTCATTGGCATCTATGGGATCGCCAAGACGGTGGTGGGATACGGCGCCTCCTCTCTGGGCGTGAAACTCGACGTCGAGAACGCCGGAGCCCGGCTTCTGGTGACTCTGGGCTTCTATCTGGTGCATTCTGCCGTGTACTTCATGGTGCTGCGTGGGCTGGTCAATTCGACCCAGGCCTGGAGTTGGCCACATGGAATCCTGGCAGGACTGGTGAACGCCTTCATCGGTGTGCTTCTGTACTTCATGCTGGACCGGTTCAAACAGAGAACCTAGTACCGAGTACCCAGTACCCAGCAACCCGGCGTCAGGCCGGGTGAGGGACCTTACGAGAGCAGGGGTTGCCGATGCTCTTAAAAGTGGAGTGAGACGGTGCAGGCAGCGAAATTGGGCCTGTCGACAGCATTGTAGATGTCCGCCGACTTAGGGTCCTTCGCGCCGGCTTCGCCGCCGCTCAGGATGACACAGGTACAGTGAGCGTCGAAGCGAGAACCGCTCAGAATGACACAAGCAGAGAGGCGTCGAAGAGAAAGCGCTGACTCCAAGTGAGCAAGAATCCTGCGGCACCCGTGACTTCCGTTACCCTTCCGATTAATAGCGCTGCGAGTTAAGGCAGTACAATATAGGTAATCCGATCTCACTCCAGCGAGGATAGTGACACGTTGCGGCCCGAAGGTGCTCTCACCGGCTCTAACTGGCAACTGGCAACTGGCCACTGACAACCGATGTTCGGCCGCGACGAAAAGGTCTCTCCGCTCCGCCTGACGGCGGCGCAGTACATCATCCTCGGGATCTTTCTGATTCTTGCGTACGGATTGTGGCGCCTGCAGGTGATGCAGAGCGACTACTACTCGCTGGCCGCGGAAAAGAATCGCATTCGCAACGTGCCGGTGCTGGCGCCGCGCGGAAAGATTCTCGATCGCGAAGGCCGCATCATCGTCGACAACTATCCGTCGTTCTCTGCATTGCTGTTGCGCGATTCTACGCGCGACCTCACGGCCGATGCCGACCTGATTGCGCAGGGGCTGCACCTGAATCCGGATGAGGTGCGCGCGCGCATCAAGCGGTTCGCGTCGATGCCGCAGTATCAGCCGATCTTCCTCAAAGAGGACATCACGCCGGACGAGTTGCAGTTCATCGATGCGCATCGCAACGAGTTGCCTGAACTCGACACGATCATGGCGCATCGCCGCCTGTATCCGCGCAACGGATTCATGGCGCACCTGATCGGCTACGTGGGCGAAGTCACCGAGGACATGCTGAATCAGCCGCAGTTCGAGCTGTACAACCCGGGCGATGTGGTTGGCATTTCCGGCGTGGAGCGGCAGTACAACAATTTGCTGATGGGGCAGAACGGATCGCGGCAGGCGGTGGTCGACAGCCGGGGGCGAGAGGTGGGACGTCTCGGCGAAACCGAGGCCGTTCCGGGCAAGCAGCTGAAGCTCACGATCGATATCGATCTGCAGATTGCCGCCGAAGAACAGTTGCAGGGCAAGAACGGCGCGATCGTGGCGATGGATCCGCACACGGGCGAAATTCTCGCCATGGCGAGCGGGCCGACGTTCGATCCCAACGATTTTGCGGTGCGGGTGTCGCGCGATCAGTGGAACCGCCTGATGAACGATCCCGACAAGCCGCTTCTGAACAAGGCGATTCAGGCGCAGCTTGCGCCCGGGTCGACGTTCAAGATCATCATGTCGGTGGCGGGATGGCAGGAGCACATCGCGCAGGACATGCATGTGTTCTGCCCCGGGAGCGCGGAGTTTTATGGACGGCGTTTCGGCTGTTGGGTAAAGGGCGGGCACGGCGAGGTTGGTCTGGACCGGGCAATCTACAACTCCTGCGATGTTTTCTTCTATACGCTGGCGAACAAGCTGGGGATCGAGAAGATTGCCAAATATGCTTCGGATTTCGGACTGGGGCAGAAGACTGGAATTGATTTGCCGAACGAATTCAGCGGAGTGATGCCGTCGGAAGAATGGAAGATCCGCAACTTCAAGCAGAAGTGGTTTGCGGGCGAAACGATCTCGGTGGGCATCGGACAGGGCGCAATTGCGATTACGCCGGTGCAGTTGTTGCGTGCGATCAGCGCGATTTCGATGGGCGGGAAGATGGTCGTGCCGCACGTCATCAATCCGGTGGATGTGCCGCCGGGATTTGTGGAGGCCGCGAAGTATACCGAAGTGAAGAGCGTGGCGCTTGATCCCGAGGGATGGAACTACATCACCGACGCGATGGCGCGCGTGCTGTTGCCTGAGGGGACGGCGCAATCGGCGCATATTCCGGGAATTGAGATCGCGGGCAAGACGGGATCGGCGCAGATTGTGTCGCTGGCATTAGCGGCGAAGCACAAGAATGACGAGGACTTCGCGCAGAACGGCTGGTTCGTCGGATTCACGCCGAAGAGGAATCCCGACGTCGTGGTGTGCGTGCTGTTCCAGGGCGGCGAGCACGGCCGACTGGCGGCGCGGCTAGCGACGCAGGTGATCAAGGCGTACGTCGAGAAGAAGCAGCGCACGCCGCAGAAGATGGTGGAGAAGCCGAAGGGCGGAACGGTGGACGTCGGCGGCTTGTGGAACGATCCGTCGAGCGGTGAGAGTGATGCGTTGCAGGCTGCACGGTTCGTGGTCGATCTGCCGAAGAAGCGGATGGTGGTGGCGACGGCAGCGCCGGGGATGCGGTGAGTACCGAGTTGTGAGTGCGAACAGTGATGGAGATGTCATCCTGAACCCGGCGTTAGGCGGGTGAGGGACCTTACGAGGGTAAGGACTATCACTGACGGGACGGCGGGAGTGGCTTCAAGCGGCGAGATGGGCCCCGTTAACGGCATCGATGCTGCCGACAGTCGTACGGTCCTTCGCGCCTGCTTCGCCGCCGCTTAGGATGACAAACTGTAGGGCTCTCACTGAGTACTGGCAACTGAGTACTGGCAACCGTGTTCTGGCAACTGAGAACTGATTTTCGATGTCACGCTACGTTTCATTTCGGGATTTTGACTGGCTCCTGCTGGCCTTCGTGCTGATGATCTGCGGGCTGGGGGTCATGGAGATCCATAGCGCCACGGTGCATACCAAGTTCGCCGGGGCGCACATCAAGCAGGTCTACTGGATTCTGGCCGGCGTCGGCGTCATGTTCCTGATGAGCCTGGTGAATTATCAGGCGCTGATGGAGCAGATTCACTGGTTCTATATCGCCTCCGTTGCTTCGCTCGTAGCCGTACTGCTTTTTGGGACGAAGGCGCTGGGCGCGAAGCGCTGGATCAAGATGCCGGGCGGCAATCACTTCCAGCCTTCGGAGTGGGTGAAGCTGGTTCTGATCCTGGCGATCGCCAAGTTCTTTGCCGACATGCGCCAGAGGGAACTGTCTTGGGGAGATTTTTTCAAGGCTGGCGCAATCGTCGGTGTTCCGATGTTGTTGGTTCTGAAGCAGCCTGATCTGGGGACAGCCCTGACGTATTTGCCAATTGCGGCGATGGGCATGTTCCTGGGGGGGATGCAGTGGAAGCAGGGTCTCACAGTCGTTCTGGCGGGGGTGATCGGGATTGGAGTGGTGTTTTACGTCCCGGCGGTGCACATCCTCAAGTCGTATCAAAAGCAGCGGTTAACCAGCTATCAGGATCCCGACGCCGATCCCCAGGGGTCGGGGTATCAAGTTAAGCAATCGATGATCGCCGTGGGTTCGGGGGGGATTTGGGGCGGTAAAGGCTCACAAACACACGGTGCTTTCCTTCCTGTGCCGCAGACGGACTTCATTTTTGCGGCGTTTTCTGAGGAACATGGGTTCGTAGGCGCGCTTGGGGTTCTGCTGTTATACTTCATAGTGCTGATGCGTTTGACCCAGAACGCGCAAACAGCGCCCGACCGCGCTGGCACGTTCGTGGTGATGGGTGTGGTGGCTGTGCTTAGCTTCCATATCCTGGTCAATGTCGGCATGGTGGTCGGGTTTATGCCCGTCACCGGAATACCCCTGCCGTTGATGAGTTATGGCGGGTCTTCCGTGTTATTTATGTTCCTGGCGCTGGGGATGGTGATGAACGTTCGTATGCGCCGTTTTGTGAATTGACTGGGTGAGCCGGTCAAAACGCCAGGGATAAGGCTAGTTCAAGAACAGGGAAGACGGCAGGAAGCAATGTTGCTGTGCTCGTCCGGTGCGATCCGGAGGCGCAGCCCAAAAACATATCGAGCGCCCTCACGTAAAGAGGGCATTTCACCGGCAAACGAGCGGTAAAAGCCGGGCAGGATTGAGCAGTGAGCCGGGGAGGGAACGGCCCCCCGACCCATACGGGTCTGAGAGTGCGGTCACAACTCCGGCGAACGTGAAGCGATACGTGCAAAAGATCTCACAGATTTTGCAGCGGACCGAGCTAGGAGCAGAAAACTCCAGCCTACGCCGTGCCCTACGCGGGGCAGCCTCGCAGCATTCAATCCTCCCAAGCCAGTTCTGACTCGTCCGGTGAACCCCGTCCGGCTTCTTTGAAATCCGGCGGGACCGGAGTGGTTCAATGAATAAAGAATTGTTTGTCTCTTCAACTCCCCACGAAACCAAGGTTGGGCTGGTTGAGGATGATTTGCTCGCGGAAATCTATCTGGAACGCGAGAACGAGTACACCTTAGCCGGATCCATCTACAAAGGACGCGTCACCCGCGTGCTGCCCGGCATGCAGTCGGCGTTCGTCGACATCGGCCTGGAGCGCGATGCCTTTCTGTACGTTTCCGACTTCATGGATCTGGAAGAGCACGACGACGATCTGACCGACGTTGTGCCAACCAATCGTGGCGTGCAGGATATGCGGCAGCAGGCTCCGCATCAGACGGAAGCCGCTGGCGGAACTGAGTCCGCCGGGCCGGTTGCCGTTGCCGAGGGCGACGGCCAGCTAGAGATCGAGGATGGCGCGGACGCAGAGGGCGAAGGCGATGGCCAGCCAGCGATGGCAGCCGAGCCGGAGCAGGGTAACGGCGCCGAATCCCAGGGGCGCGATCGGTATCGTGGACGGCGGCGTCGCCGTGGCGGACGCCGGGAGCGCGGATCTGAGCGAGATCGTGGATCGGACCGTGAACGCGGATCGGACCGTGATCGCGATCGTGGAGCGGAAAGCCGGTTCGCGCGTCCCGTGGAAACGGCAGCGCCGCGACAGTCTGGGCCTCCTGCGGGCTATACCCCGATTCTGTTGCCTGGGGAATCGATTTCGAAGTATCAACGTTACTCGCAGCATGCGCCTGCGGCTGAAGTTGCAACCGAGGAAGTGGCCGAAACTTCTGAGGCCCCCGTCGAATTGCCGGGCACTGCCGTTGCAGCAACGTTCCCGGAGGACGAGCCGATCTTTGCGGCCCCCGAGTCCAGCGCCGAGCCTTTGCACGAGGAACATGAGGATCAGGCGGTGGTCGCGGAGGATCAGCCGGATGCGGCTGCCACCTCGGTGAACTGGAATCGGGAATTTCGCCAGCCGGAGCCGGAGATCGTCGCGGCTCCTTCATTTACCGAGGAAGCAGATGCTCCCGCCGAAGCACCGGTGGCTGACGATGAGCCCGAGGCAATCGAAGAACACGAAGAGTTCGAAGAGACGGAGCAGCCAATCGAAGCGGTCGCAGCCGAGGCAGTTCAGGCCATCCGCGAGGAGCAGAGGCCGGTGTTTGCCGCTCCCGGAACGATGGAAGAAGAAACCATCGACGAGGAAGAGGCGGACACGATCCACTATCAGTCGACGTCCGACGAGGGATACGACGAATTCGAAGAGGAGACGCGGGCTGCCGACCACCTGAACGGCGATGCTCGCGACGCCGTCTCCGAGATTCATATGGATTCTCTGGGCGAGTCCGGCGAGGCTGCTGGCCCCGAGGCGGCGGCAGGCGAGGAAGATAACGAGGAGGACGAGCTCGAAGAGGCGCAGGCGCAGGCTGAAGCGCTGCTGGATGCAGAAGCTCGCGGCAACGGAACAGTGGATGCGCGGGCTGAGGTTCGCGCCCCGGCCAATGCGGGCTACACGCAACGCTCGCCGCGTCAGCGGTTTGAACGCGGATACGAACGCCGTGGGGGAGATCGCGGCCGCCGTGGCGGAGGAGGACGACGCTTCCGTCGCCGTGAGTCCGCTCCGGTTCCCCTGATCAGCGACCTGCTGAAAGAAGGGCAGGAAATCCTGGTGCAGATCGCGAAGGAGCCTATCGGTAAGAAAGGCGCCCGCATCACCAGCCACATCGCGTTGCCTGGGCGGTTCCTGGTGTACATGCCGACCGTGAATCACACCGGCGTGTCGCGGAAGATTTCGTCCGAGGAAGAGCGGCAGCGGCTGAAGCGAATCATCCTGAGCGAGCGCGAGAACGGGCATGGCGGATTCATCGTTCGTACTGCGGCCCAGAGCGCCACGGAAGACGAACTGCGAGCCGATATCCGGTTCCTGAAAGGGTTGTGGCAGGACATCAAGAATCGCGCGGAAGCTTCGAAGCCTCCGGCGCTGATTTATCACGATCTCAACGTGGTCGAGCGCGTGCTGCGCGATCAGGTCACGGCGGACTTCAGCGTGATCTGGGTCGACACGGAATCGGAGTACGAGCGCATCCTGCGCTTCTTCAACCGCTTCCAGCCCAACATGGTGAAGCGGGTGAAGCTCTACACCAAGGAAACGCCCTTATTCGACCAATTCAACCTGACTGACGAGATGAACAAGGCGCTCAAGTCGAAAGTCTGGCTGAAGAGCGGCGGATACATCGTCATCAATCAGACCGAAGCGCTGGTCGCGATCGATATCAACACCGGCAAGTACGTCGGCAAGACGCAGCGGCTCGAAGACACGATCGTGAAGACGAACATCGACGCGATCAGGGAGATTGTCCGGCAGATCCGGCTGCGCGACCTGGGCGGCATCATCATCATCGACTTCATCGATATGGATGAGCGCCGCAATCGGCAGCGCGTGATGCAGGCTCTCGAAGAAGAGCTACGGCACGACCGGGCGCCATCGAAGACGCTGCAGTTCAACGATTTCGGGCTTGTCGCGATTACCCGCAAGCGCGTGAAACAGTCGCTGGAGCGCACGATCGGCGCGCCTTGTCCGTACTGCCAGGCGACTGGGTACGTGAAATCGGTGACCACGATCTGCAACGAGATCTACGTCGAGATGCGGAAGATCGCGAAGCACTTGGAGCATGAAGACGTGATGCTGCGGGTGCATCCGGATGTCGCCAAGGAACTCAAGACCAACAATGCTCGTCTGCTGAATGAGATGGAAGAGATGACCAAGCGGACGATTATTGTGAAGAGCGATCCGGCGGTGCATCAGGAGCAGTTCGATATCAACTGAAGGGTAGGCTTCGGGCTTCGGGCGGCGGGCTTCAGGCCTTTGACCTCGGACCTCCGACCTCAGGCTTTCGACAACAAGACGGGCTACATTGCCCGTCTTTTTCTTTTCGCCTCGGATTTGGAAGGTCGGACTTCGGGACTCCTACACGCTTCGCGACTACTTTTGATCTCTCGCCGTCTCGCCCTTTGCGGGCTCCGCCGGATAGTTGAAGAAGAGCTGGTTGCCGTCGGGATCGTCGACCACCAGGAGCCGGTAGCCCCACGAACCGTCCTTGACCGGAGCGCCCTTGGCCTCGAGTTCTGCGCGTAGCGCGTCGAGCGCGGCGACCGCAGCGTCGGGCGTCGGCGGTTCCACGTTCAGGGAGATGAACGTCAGCCCTTTGCCAACTTTTCCCGGCCACTGGTCGGACAGAATCAGAGCGCAGCCCTGCCGATCGACCTGCGCGACGCGGACTTTGCCGTCCTCGTCGTAGCGCCAGGGGCTGGTGAAGCCGAGCCGGGTCAGGTAGAAGTTGAGCGAGGCCTCAACGTCGCTCACGTGTAGCACAGGACGCGCGAACCAGTCAGTCATAGGCTAGAGATCCTCGGAGTGAACGTGTGGGTCCGGTAAGTATCGCACACGGGTGGGGCGGTGGTTGGGAAGTGGGTGTTGGCGTCTAAACGGGACCCCGCAGGAATTACATTTCGGCTTCTCGCTCGGCACACTGTCGGAAGTACTCATAGAACCGCTTCACATAGGGACTGGCGATCGGAGCGCCCTGCTTGATACGAGGCCAGTAATCCGCGATGCCGATGTGCCGCAACAGCTTTGCATATTCGCGGAACTCATGAGGAATCTGTCCCGCCAGTAACAGGTTGGTCACTCGGTTTCGGATTCGGTCAACTTGTTCTGGCGTTAGCGAGGATCGGCGCAAAGCGCGAGCGGTGTTTGACTTCAAGGTCTTGCCGAAGGGGAAGTGTGCGTCTTCTTCGATGAAGTCAATCCCTATGGCAATACTCGCCTTGTCGCCGCGCTCGATACCTTCAATAACGGCCTCCATGACTGGATAAACCCATCTGTCCTGGCCCTCTCTATGCTCGCGAGGCGTAGGCACTTGCGGCTCTTGGACTCCGTATCTCCGACAATACTCGACATACCGAGTCTGCACGGCACTCACACTCCAACGTCCTTCGCCGTTGTAGTTGCGAACTGAGACGTCGGCTTGTGGTTCGCGCATGCCCCCATTCTAATCATTCGGTAACTTCGCACAGGGGTGGTCAACGATGCAGAAGAGGTTGGCGACGGTCATGAAGGGAGTTTGAGCGTAAATGAGATTGTTCGCCAATCGAGGACTGCGACTGCTCAGCGTGCCTGACGCAGACCCTCATACACCGGCGAAAACAGTTTTGGGTCTGCGGTCACGAAAATCAGGTAGTCATTCTCGGCCAAGTAAGATTCGGCTCTAATCCAGCCAAGCTGCTGCCAAAACATGTGAGTGAGGTCGGAATATTCGGGGTCATGAAAGCCGAAATCGAAGTTGACGAAGGTATGCACTTGCCCCTGTTGCATCTGAGACTCAAAGATGTTCTTCTGAGGGTCTGTGAGGGTACCCAAGTTCGTGGGAGAGGCAAAAACATACAACTCCGAAAAATAGGCTTGCGGCACCGTGTCAGCGCGCTGGACTTTGGGGCTATATGCAACTCCGCACTGCGAACTCCAACCGGCCGATCTTTCCTCTTCCGTCAACCGCAGCGGCCCGCTATCAAAGGAAGTAATTGCAACGTACTTTCCAAGGACGACATCTGGACAACGTTCGAGTACGTTGAACTCTTTGTCGGTGGAGACAAGCCATTGATAGCCATTCATTGAGCCGGTTTGCAGCAGGCGATCAGCGTCTCTCATTTCCCGATTGTACAAAGTCGATTCGTTTAAGCCGGTTGTTCTTTTAAGCAGGCGTTTCTGCTCGAAATCCACGGCCGGGTCACGAGTGCTATGGCGGTCTTTGGCCAATGTCCTGTCATGCTATTGGGGTGACGTGAAGTGCAGATGAACATCGCTTTCCATCTCAACGTATTCGCCGTTGTAAACATACGGCTTGAAAAGCCATCCCTTGACTGCCCGAACTGCAGAATGTGCTAGCACGGGATCGCCTGAAACGACTGAAATTTTCACGGGCTTGCCAGTTTTCGCAACTACAAGGTGTAGAACCACCTCGCTATTCGCATTGGCACCCTCGGGAAGTTTGGGCGAGACGCGCCGCACAAGGAAGCGAAGAAGACCCTCTTCGCTCACACAGATGCGTTCATTCACGGGGTGCACCCTACACGGCGATACTTGCTCGGGCGTTTGCGACGAGGGAGGCTCCTGGTGTAACGCTCTCGTTGAAGTGAACGACAGTAGCAGCGCAATAAGAATTCCGCGGGTCATTGCGCAGATTCTAACTCGCCGGAAGAGCAAAACACATAGCATTGGGACTGTCGCAAGCACCTTTGCCGCGAGTTGCGCCATTTGTTCGCAACAGAAGGGGGATCGCAGAAATCCGTTCTGGTCTTGAGCCTCATCATTGCGCGCGTTGCGCGCAACCCCAGGCGAGGCGCCCGGGGCTACATTACAACTCTCTCCACACGTCCTTGAAATCGTAGAAGCCCTTCTTGCCGACGAGCCATTCAGCGGCGCGGACGGCGCCTTCGGCAAAGCCGCGGCGGGACTTGGCGTCGTGGCTGAGATAGATGCGGTCGGCGGGCGATTCGAAGACAACTTCGTGGAAGCCGACGACCTCGCCTTCGCGGAAGGAAGTGATCTCCGGGGCCTCGCGGTCAGGTGCTGCGTCGTGGATGACCCGCTTCATGGCGATGGCGGTGCCGGACGGCGCGTCCTTTTTGTGTGCGTGGTGGCGCTCGAAGATTTGCGCGCTGTAGTCGTGCTGTAGGGCTGCGGCAGCGGCGCGGGTGGCTTCCAGAAAGAGGTTCACGCCGACAGAGAAGTTGGCGGCGTAGACGAAGCCCGTGTTGTGCTGCTCGACCAGGACGCGGACGCGGTCGAGTTCCGTGTACCAGCCGGTCGTGCCCACGACCATGTTCTTGCCGGCATTCACACAGGCTTCGATATTCGAGAGCACGCAGTGCGGGGCGGTGAAGTCGATGACGGTATTGATAGTGCGGAGGTTGTCAGGCGTTAGTGCCGCGCCGTCGGCATTCTCTCTTGCGGCAACAACGCGGATGTGATGTTTACGGTCGGCGGCGATTTCGGCGACCAGCGATCCGGTTTTGCCTCGGCCTAGGATGAGGAGGTTCATGGGGTCTGGAGTCGATTTAATCATAGAGGGCTGGGGAGCAGGTAGGGATGCTTCGGCTCCGCGCTGACTCGCTTCGCGACTCACCGCTGCGCTCAGCATGACAATGCTTATAGGCGTTGGGGCGGGCACGCGATCCTTCGCTTCGCTCAGGCTCGCGGGGCGGACGAGGCGTCCGCCCCTACACTAGCTAGGCGAAGACTTCGGGGTCGAGTTCTGCGAAGAACGTCTTGTGCAGGCGCTGGACTACACCGGGGACTTCATCTTCTTCGATCACGAAGGTCAGGTTGATTTCTGATGCGCCCTGCGAGATCATGCGGATCTTTTTGTCGGCGAGTTCGCGGAAGACGTGGGCGGCGATTCCCGGCGTCTCGCGCAGGTTTTCACCGACCAGGCAGACGATGGCTTTGCGGCCTTCATATTTCACATCCGCCAGCTTAGCGAGATCGGCGGCGAGGGCGGGAATGGCTTGGTTCGAATCCACTGTGAGAGAAACGCTGACCTCCGAGGTCGAGACGACGTCGATGGCGACTTTGTGGCGGTCGAAGGCTTCGAAGATAGCCCGCAGGAATCCGTGAGCGAGCAACATGCGAGGGGCGGCCACGTCGACGATGGTGATGCGCTTCTTGGCTGCGATTGCCTTGAAGATGTTCTTCGTGTGCGGGGCGCGCGTGGTGATCCGAGTACCTTCGCAGGAAGGATTGCGTGAGTTCAACACGTAGACCGGGATGTTCTTCTGAATGGCCGGCAGAACCGTGGCGGGGTGCAGAACTTTTGCCCCGAAATAAGCGAGTTCGGCGGCTTCGTCGAAGCTGATGACCTTGATCCGGCGCGCCTCCGGACAGATGCGCGGGTCGGTTGTGAGAATTCCGTCGACGTCGGTCCAGATTTCGATCTTGTCGGCACCGAGCCCGGCGCCGAAGATGGCGGCAGAAAAATCGGAACCGCCGCGGCCGATCGTCGTGGTGATCCCGGCGCGGTTGGCGCCAATGAATCCGCCCATGACGGGAACTTGTCCTGCCTTCACAAGGGGGAGGACCTTGTCCTGAAGCCGGGCGTTGGTTTCCTCGTACTGGGGAACCGCCTGCATGTAGGCGCTGTCGGTGACAAGAATGTCGCGGGAATCGACGTGTGCGCCTTTCAATCCACGAGCCTCGAAAGCGGCGGCGACAATCTTGCTCGAGAGCATCTCGCCGAAGGCAGCGACATGGTCGGTAGTGCGGGGCGTGATTTCTCCGACGGCGGAGATGCCGCGCAGCAATTCGTCAAGCGATTCGAAGTCGGAGCCGAGTTCGGAATGAAATTCGGTGAAACGAGCTGTGCCCAGCAGTTCGCTGGCGGTGTTGTAGTGGCGTTCCTGCAGCGAGCGGCAGAGTTTGAGAGCCGTTTTGCGCTCGCCTTCGCCGGCGGCGCGAGCCATGGTCAGCAGCGTGTCGGTGACCTTGGCCATGGCGCTGACGACCACGACCGGTTGCTGGGGCAATCGGCCCTGAATGATCGAGGCGACCCGGTCAATCGCTTTGGCGTCTTCGACGGAGGTCCCGCCGAATTTCATCACGATCATCGGCGAAGTTTCCTCTGAGCGGCGTCACTGATTCCTGCAACCGCGACAATGATCCACGCGAGATCCTTCGCTCCGCCGGAAGAACGGCTTCGCTCAGGATGACGCCGGACCTGTCTTGGCTCAGCTTGATCCGCTTCGGCCCGTGCGGCGCTCATCCCAGGTACCCTTTGGCTTTCAGCAGCTCGGCGTTCAGGACGGCTGCGCCGGCGGCTCCGCGGATGGTGTTATGCGAGAGCACCGTGAATTTCCAGTCGAGCACGCCGCACGGGCGAAGGCGTCCGACAACCGTTGTCATGCCGGCGCCCATGTCGACGTCGAAACGCGGCTGGGGGCGGTCGTTGGCTGTGACGTAGACGACCGGCTTGTCCGGAGCGCTGGGCAGCCGGAGCTCCTGCGGTTCGGCCGTGTAGCCATTCCAGGCGGCGATGATCTCCTCGGGCTTGGCTTTCTTTTTCAGACGAATGGAAACCGACTCGGTGTGGCCGTCCTCGACCGCGACGCGGTTGCACTGGGCGCTCATGCTAAATGCGCCGGGGATGACTGCCGAGCCTTTCAGATCGCCCAGCAGTTTCTTGGTCTCCTCCTCCATCTTCTCTTCTTCGTTTTTGATGAAGGGGATGACATTGCCGAGAATGTCGAGCGACGCGACGCCGGGGTATCCGGCGCCACTGACGGCTTGCATGGTGACGACCATGACGGTTTCGAGGCCGAACTTCTTGTGAAGTGGCGCGAGCGCCAGCACCAGGCCGATGGCCGAGCAGTTCGGGTTGGTGACGGCGTATCCACCCGACTTCTTGCGCCATGCCTGGGAGTCGATCAGCTTGATGTGGTCGGCGTTGACTTCGGGGATGACGAGCGGCACGTCTTCCTTCATGCGCAGCGCACTGGAATTGGAAACCACGGCGCAGCCAGCCTCGGCGAAACGAGGCTCGAGTTCGGCGGCGATGGCGGCGTCGAGCGCGGCGAAAATCACTTTCGGCGCGCCTTCGGGCGTGGCAGGGGATACCTGCATCTTGGCGATGTTCGCAGGAATGGGTGTCTTCAACTTCCAGCGCGCCGCGTCCGCATAGGCCTTGCCCTCGGAGCGATCGGAAGCGGCCAGCCAGGCCACTTCGAACCAGGGATGGCGCTCCAGCATCTGGATGAAACGTTGTCCGACTACACCGGTAGCGCCGAGGATGCCAATAGGAATCTTGTTGTTCATATGAGTAACTTGGAATTATAGCAACCGACCGTCCGGTCTTAGGTGGTCGATGCGCGATCAGCGCTTCTCAACAGCGGAATCGTTGAGCCCGGTTGCGGAGCTGTGGAATCCTCACTTTCGGTGCGGGCCGGAGCTGCCGATGGAGTATTCCGCGGTCAGCGGGCCGAATTTCTTCTTCTCGGCGTAGAGGCGCCAGCGGCGGAACACGATGCGGAGGCTGGCCATGACGGGAATCGAAAGGTAGATGCCGAGGATTCCGGCGATTTCAGCTCCGGCCATAACTCCGAAGATCGCCGCCAAAGGATGCAGTTCCATGCTCTCGCCCATGATGTGGGGAGAGGAGACATAGTCCTGGATGATGCGCCAGACCACAAGGAAGATGATGATCACAAGCCAGTGCGGATAGCTGGTGAGAAGCGCGACGGTGACGATGGTGAGTCCGGCAACGAGCGGGCCAACCACCGGGATGAATTCCAGCAGTCCGCCGACCGTTCCCAGTACGAGGGGGTAGGGAACTCGCATCGCACCCAGAAACGCCGAGTAGACGATCAGGGACAATGCCGCCAGGCTCAGTTGGGCGCGGATGAAGTGGGCCAGCATCTGATTGAGATCGTTGAGCACGTTCTCCAGGAATTCGCGTTGCGGGCGCGACTGGATGGTAGAGAGCAGAAAGTCGCTGAAGGCGCGTCCATCCCGTAAGAAGAAGATCGAGAGCAGAGGAACTACGAAAAGGAGCCACGCCTGTTTGGCGACATCGGCGGCACGCAGGCCGATGCGCTGGGCAATGTCGGTGATGTCGTTCTGATGCGAAACCAGGAAGCCTTGTACGGCCTCGCTGGTATTGCGGCTCCAGCCGCGCTCGACCAGATTATTTTTGAGTTCATCGGAGCTGAGCTTGTCGAATAGGCCGGGCAGCGCGTGTCCGAGACGGCCGGCATCGCGAGTTACCTTCGGCCCCACGATTACAAAGAACACCACAACCAGTGCGATCAACAGCGTGTAGATGACCGCGATGGCGCGGCCCCGGCCCTTCAGAACTTTTTCCAGATGGGACACGAGCGGACTCATCAGATAGGCGAAGAAGATCGCGAAGAGAAACGCGATGAGCGTATCGCGAGTGACGTAGAGAAAGCCCAGCCCCAGCGCGAACAGAAGCACCGTGACCAGGACCCGAGCCGTACGTGAGTCAGCCAGCAGCAATAGGTTTTCCAGGGTGGTCTCGATTCTGCCGCCGGGGGCTACGTCTGGTCCCGGACTACTTCTGTGCTATCGGCAGGAATCGCCACTCGTATCAACTTAAAATGATCCTGCTCATCGACCCAGAGAGACCAGTCGATGTCATCGCCCTTTAGATTCAACCGCATCAGCTCGCGATCCGCTCCGCGAATCTGGACTTTCTCCTTGCCGATCAGTTCCAGACGAATGTGCATGGACGTGCGGTCCTGGGGAATCAGGATTCCGAAATCGCCGGGGTCCTGCTGACACTTGTATCCGCCGCCCTCCGGTTTGCAGGCCGCAGCGAGATAACGCCAGATCAGCACTTCGCGGTGGATGAAGAAATTGTTGTCGAGGATGGCAGAGGTACTCGGCATCAGGAATGGCTGCTCGGCCGACTTGGAGGATGTGGGTGTCGAGATCTTTTCGAGCAGGAATTCGTTGTTCGGGAAAACCGACAGGGAACCGCCCGAGGACTGGCTCCATTCGTAGCGGACGAGGTCTCCGGACGACGTGATTTCCAGGTCGCTCTTCTGGGTGACGGGATCGGCGCCGACAATCTGCTTGAGCTGAGACTTGATGACGCTCGAGTTGCTTTGCTGCAGCACGCTGAAGGTTTCGGTTGCGACGCGCTGTCCCTTGACAAATACGCCGAATGAGCCGGAGTCAATGGTTTGGGGTGGGGCAGGCTTGGCTTGACTCTTCTTATCGCCCGCGCCCGCCGAAAAAGGCAGGCCCAGGATTGTGAGGAAGACGAATATACGGAGTATTGCGGAATCGAACGTCACTCGACTTCTCCTTGTTGAGGCCGAATCTCGAGTTTCTTCAGACCGAGCTTCTGCGCGATCTCTTCGGCAATCTCTTCCTGCGAGCGTCCTCCGGTCTGAATCCTGAGAGAAGCTTTCATGTAGCTCCGGCGGCGGGTTTCATAGAGTTCACGAAATTGATCGAGACTGCGCTGCAATGGCCGCTCGGTCCCCGCCGCACCCGCCTGCTCGGAACACCGCCGCCACAACTCCTCAACCGGAGCGTCCAGAAAAACCGTCGGAACGCCAGCCGCCTGAAGAAGAGCCGCGTTGTTCTCCTGCACAAACGCGCCGCCGCCGAGGGCCACGATCCTGACTGCTCCGGCGCGCAATTCCTCAAGCATATTCTGTAATGCAGCGTGCTCCGCACGGCGAAACTCGGACTCCCCGGAATCGCGGAAAATCTCAGGCACCGTGTGACTTTCCCGGCGCTCAATCCGCTCGTCGAGATCTTCAAATGTCCAGTTCAGCCGCTTCCCCAGTGCGCGGCCAATGCTGGTCTTGCCGGCTCCCATAAAGCCGACCAGAAATACGCCATGCAAGGAAACCCCGCCATCAAGCGAACGCTTCGACTGCACGCGGCGGCGCACTTGGGCGCCTAACGTCTTGCCAGAGCGCTTCTTCAAACGGTCCGGATTTCTCTGATTTTCTACTCTGCTGTGCGTTTTCTGAGGTGGATTTTACCACTGAAGCTCCGCAGCACTACGGTCGAGGAGACCGCTGCGCGGCCCATGGTACCCCATAAGGCAACGCCTTCTTTGATGACGAAAGAGGTGTGCGGCTTGGGCTGAAGATGGATGTCGTCATGTAACTCGCCGCGGACGGTGCGGGCGTTGACGTCGGCCGAGGTGCTGTCGGGAACGACAGCTTCGATGTCGCCGCTATGACTGGTAAAACGATAGTCCCCATGATCGCCGAAGTCGCCGACGTAACTGATTCCGCCGCTGGTCGAAACGACCTGTACCAGGGGGCCATTCACGCCGCGAAGCGTGACATTGCCGCTGAGGGAATCGACTTCGACGTGGCCATCCTGCACGTTGGTGAGAGTGACCGCGCCGTTGAGAGTTTTTACGTGGACGTGAGCATTGGTGATGTCGCGCACGTCGATGGTCGCGCCCGCCCCTTCCAGAGTGACATCGCCGTGGAGTTTTTCGGCGCGGAGCGTGCCGGCGCTCGAATGCAGCGTAATGCTGGCGTCGGCAGGGGCGAGGATTTCGTAGTCGACCCGGCCCGTCTGGGCGTCGGCTCCGGGCAAGAGATGCGACTGGATTTCCACCCGGTTCCCAACCACCGATTTGTCGACCTCGACCTTGTCGGAAGCGAGGGTTGCGTTGATGACCACGACGTTTCCGGCGGAGGGCCTTACCGACACCGAGCCGTAGGGATTGTTCACCGAAACCCCGGCTTTCGGTTCGACGTTAAAGCGATATTCTTTGTGCGTCTCGGCCAGGGTGGTCCCCGACATCATGCTTCCAGCCAGCACGGCGCTCATGGCCGCGAGTTGAATCGTGCGCCCGCTCATAAAGTCTTTAATTCCCCTTATCCATCACACAACGCCCAAATTACTGCAGAGAACGATCCAAAGCCAGTTCGAACAACATGGCCTTTTCCTGATAAGCCTCGATCAACGAAAGACGAGCCTCCTCGTCATTCGGATCAACGGCCGCCATTTCCTTCGCATCGTGAATGTATTGGTTCACGCGGCGGAGATTGTCGGCGTACTGCGCCTGCAAGGCTGGAGATTGTTGCGCAACCTCCTGCAACAAATCCTCATCGCTCAAGCCGGCAAGTACGGGGTCGGGACCCGGCTCGACGCGCGTTCCCACCGGATTGCTCACAACCTGCGGAGTAGGAGCCGGCTGCCGGAAATAGATGCCGAGGGTGATCAGCAAGAGAGCCGCAACCGGCGCCGCCCATCGAGCCCAGCTCCAGCGACTACCCAATGACGGCAGAAGGGAGAGGCTCTTGCGCTGAGGGCGGATCAGGCCCTCCTGTTTGAGCGAGGCGGCGATGGACTTCCACACGCGAGGATGTGGTTCGTCCGATTCCTGCAGCTCGAACGCGGAGGAAGCGATCACCAGCAGGTCCGCGACCAGCCTGGTGCATGCGGGACAATTTTTCAGATGAGCCTGTTGTTCGGCGCCGCTGCCGTTTTCGTTCTCGACCAGGCTCTCTTGCAACTCAACGCACGTCATACTGCTCTCCCCAAGCCTCTGCTGCCACAGTGTACCGCCACTTCGGATCTGCCTGCATCTGTTCGATCGTGGCCTGCCGGTCTGCGCCGGCTCTTTTTCAATCTCAAACCCTGATCAGGATTTCGGCGCTCTGTCCGCGCGATTCATCTTGAGCAGGTCCCGCAATTTCATGCGGGCCTTGTGCAACTGCGACTTGCTGTTTCCAATCGAGCAACCCACGATCTGGGCGATTTCATTATGTTCGTAACCCTGGACATCGTGCAGGACGAAAATCGTCCGGTAGCCGGGAGGGAGATCTTCCACTGCCTTCTGCAACTGCAGCCGGTCAATGGATCCGGCCAACGCGATGTCTTCCGCCCCGAAATCTTTCTTCGGAGTATCTTCTTCGCCGCCGCCCTGCGTGGCCTCTTCCAGCGAAACCACCGGGAGGTTCTTCTTTCGCAAGTGCATCAGCACAACGTTTACCGAGAGCCGATGCAGCCATGTCGAAAACGCCGATTCGCCGCGAAACGTGGCGATCTTGCGGTAGAGCTGAAGGAACGCCTCCTGGGTCAGATCCTCCGCTTCGGCCGTATTCGATGTCATGCGCAGGCACAGCGAGTACACACGCCGCTTGTGCTTCTCGTAGAGGCCCTGGAACGCCTGAGCGTCCCCCAACTTTGCCTTCTCGATCAGCTCGGCTTCGATCGGGTCGCCAGCCTGTCGTTGCTCTGGGTCGGTCAAGTTGCCTTTTCCGGCCGCACCCCGTGAGATGCGGCTAACTATCTTTACGTTGTATGGGTTGCAGGCGGTTGCCGCAGAACTTTGGTAACGCATGAATCCTACTTTTGAAAGTCGTTCTACCGTTCTTTGGATTCTGTCGCTACCTCCCGAACCGCTGCAAATCCTTTGCGGGTGAGAGGGTTAAACAGTCAGATGCATCGGTCTGTCTAACCCTATCCCAAATTTAGAGTCGCAATCTTCGAAAATTGGTAAATTCTATGTCCCTAAGTCGTCATTTCAGGCTGCGGGTTTTGCGGTCGTGATCGTCTCCAAGCCGTGGGCGTGTGCACCCGTTTCCCGGATGCGGAGCAGGATCGAAAGCGCCAATCCAACAAACCCTAGCACGGAGAAGATCCACATCCCCAAAGCGTATCCGCCAGGATTTTCCAGGCCGGCGTGGGAGTAGTCGTTGGCCTTTCCGATCAGCAGATTCAACAGGAAGAACCCGATCTGCTGGATCAGGGTCATCAAGGCGTAAGCGGTGCCCAGGCGGGATTGATCCACGATGTAGGCCACCGCTGGCCACATCACGGCAGGAATGAGCGAGAAGGCGATGCCCATCATGGAAACGGGGATGTACAGCGACGATGGCGAATACGCCATCATCAGATACACCGGCATGAGCAGGACCGAACCGAACATCATGAACAGTGCGCGCTTGCCTGTCTTGTCGACCAACAGTCCGAAAAGAGGTGTGGCGATCATCGCGGTAAGCGGGAGCAAACTATTCAGACTACCTGCTTGCTCCAGGGAAGCGACTCGCACGGCTTCTGCGGCGTGAACTCCGCCGTGGGCGGCAAGGATTTTGTTCGTGAAGAGATCGATGGCAAAAGTGCGGAAGGGGAAGATGGCCGAATAGAATGTGAAGCAAAGTCCTACAACCAGCCAGTACGAGAGGTCGAAGCGGAATATCCCCTCGAATTCCAGCTTGTCGGTGCTACCGGCCTGGCCAAGTTCGTACCGGCTCTCGGCGCGACTCTCCAATGCCCAATAGATCATCGAACAAACGACTGCGAAGACCCCGGCGCCCACCGCGATGAACAGAGGATTCTGCCAACTGGGTTGTCCGGTCGGCCCGTCAGGATAGAAGGCGCGATTCGCCCATGTGGGAGAGTTGTCCGCAGCTACCGAGGCGAGCCGGGCAATCGTCAGGTTGATCCCGAAGGCGAAGCTCAGTTCTTTCCCCTTAAACCACTTCGCCAGGGCGGTGGTGACAGCGACGATCATCGACTCGGCCCCGAGTCCGAGCACGGTGCGCCCGGCGATCATCACTGGGGCGCTACCCTTGGATGCGGTGATGGCCGCTCCGACCAGGATAATGACGGAGAAGGCCATGATCGATTTCTTGGTTCCGATTCGATCAATGATGATTCCGCCCACCAGTAGCGTCGCGACCGCAGCCACGCTATAGCTGGCGTTCAGCCAGCCGAATTGCGTAGCCGAGAATCCCAGGTGATCGATGAAGATCCGTTCCAGCGCGTTGATGCTGTCGTAGATGTAGTAATTGCCTGCCATCGCCAGGCTGACGAAGATGAGGACCGCCCAGCGAAAGAATCGGCCCGGCTCAGGACGAGGGATATCGTGCATGAGTTTCCTTTGAGTCCGCGAACGAAACGAAAAGATTAGCAGAGTTTCGCCGTCAGGTGTGGTGAGGCACGGCCATGCACCCCTTAGCTTCCCACGTACCTCGCGTACAAACTTCGCGCGACTGCCGTGTCGGTGGTGCCCTTGATGATCGCGCGACCATCGGGGAAGAGGGTCATTTCGTAGGGGTCGTGCCAGAATTTCAGGACGAAGTCGTTGTGGCGGACGGTGCCGTGGGGCTGCAGGCGCCGGTCCATTTCCGCGAAGTCGATCGGGCGCTGGCGTTCGTGAATCTGTACTGAGTTCCTTCCACACAGAGTGATGTGCGGGCGCCCTTCGCCCGCGAGGTGGATGAAGTCGCGCTGTCCGCAGGCGCGGCAGCCACTGCGCGGTTTGGCGGCTGAGATCTCGGCGTGCTCGTTCGTCCAGAGATCGAACGAAAGCAAGGTCCGGCGGATGCCTGGGGCATCTACGCCACCGACCAGGAACTTGAGCGCTTCGGTGGCTGCGATCGATGCCACGAGATTGACGGTCGAATTCAGAATACCGGACGTTTCGCAGGTCTCGACCATCCCGCGTGGCGAATCGGGGAAGATGCAGGCCAGACAGGCCGTTAGGCCGGGAACGACGTTCATCGTGACGGCGTAGCTGCCAACCCCCGCCGAATAGACCCAGGGAAGCGATCGATCGACGGCGTAGTCGTTGATGAGGTATCGAGTTTCGAAGTTGTCGGTGCCGTCGAGGATCAACTGCGCGCCCTCCAGCAGGTTTTCAATGTTTGAAGGAACGAGGTCTTCGACCTTCGGTTCAACCACGATCCCGGAGTTGAAGGCAGCGATTTTGCGGGCTGCAGCAATCGCCTTGGGGAGAGACTCGGCAGCATCGGATTCGTCGAATAGCGACTGCCGCTGCAGGTTGCTGGGTTCTACGTAGTCGCGGTCGATGATGCGAAGCGTCCCCACTCCGGCGCGGGCCAGGAGAGCAGCGAGAGCCGATCCGGTGGCGCCGCAGCCGACGATTGCCACCCGGGCTGCGGCCAGCTTCTGCTGGCCGTCTTCCCCGATGCCGCGAAAGAGAATCTGGCGGGAATAGCGCTCGCCCAACGCGGATGTCGGGCGGGAGTTACCGTGGTTCTCCGGACTTGCTTCCTGTGCCAAAGAGGTCACCAGTTCGTCGTGGCAAAGCCTTTATTATAAGTGGATAGCTCGAGTGGAGGTCGAAAGCCCGGTCCGCCGGCTGCAGGGTCGTGAGCGCCGAGGGGCCAGAGGCTTCACAGGAGACCGCTGAGTTCCTGTGGCCAGCGGGGCGACCCGCGGATCTTTACCCCGAGCTTGCACTGACGAAGCAACGAAGCGAACGGGCGCGGCTATCGAAGTCAGAAAGCGCCTGAGTTCAAGGACACCTTTGCCAAGACCGCACGCGACATTCCTGACCGCAATGGCCCTTCTGTGGGCGGCGGCTTTGTCGCAGGCGGTCGCGAGTGACGGACGTTCCGAAACGCCGGCTCCAGCCGCCAGGCCCGCGTCCGCTCGGCAGGAAGGGGCCGATCCAGGTTCAAGTTACGAAGGGAAGACTGTTCAGGCAATCGATCTGCCCCGCGTCGTGGAACGCAACCGCGAGCACCTTCTCGAATTACTTCCGCAGAAACGGGGAGTCCCGTTGGACCGCGACCAGGTCCGCGCATCCATCCGCATTCTTTACGCGACCGGCCGCTTTGCCGATATCGAGGCAGAAGTCACCCCCTCGGGAGGCGGCGTCGTGCTGGCCTTCGTGACGTCCCCCAACTTTTTCGTGGGCGCAATCGACGTTGAGGGTGCGCCCAATCGCCCGAACGCCAACCAGATCGTCAACTCGTCGAAATTCCAACTGGGGGAACGCTACAGTCAGGAGAAGCTGGACCGCGCGCTGGAGAATGTCCGCCAGTCAATGCAGGAAAACGGGTACTACAAGGCGCGGGTGACGGCGGAGAGCACATCGAATGCGGTCAATCAGCAGGTGGACATTCTCTTTCACATTGACACCGGTCCGCCGGCACACATCGGGGAAGTGAAGGTCACGGGGACGTCGAGCATGACCTCGGCAGAGGTGCAGAGGATCGCGCATATCACCAGCGGCGATCGACTGACCGCGGCGCGTCTGAGCGACTCGCTGCAACGGCTGCGGAAGAGATTTCAGAAGCAGAACCGCGCTCTGGCCCAGGTCTCCATCGCCGAGCAGAAGTATCAGTCCAGCAGTAACGCTCTAGACCTCACGCTGCAGATCGATCCCGGGCCGGTGGTGTTGATTTCGGCGCGCGGCTTCCATGTCAGCCGCGGAGTGCTGCGGAAGCAGATCCCGGTCTACGAGGAAAACGCCGTTGACGACGACTTGTTGAACGAGGGCAAAAGTAATCTTCTGAACTACCTGCAGACCCGCGGCCACTTTGATGCAAAGGTTGAGATTAAGAAGGAAAGCGATCCCAAGACGCTGAAGATCATTTACGACATCGATGCCGGTCCGACGCACAAGCTGGCTTGGATCGACATTACCGGCAACAAGAATTTCCTGGACCCGGCCGCGCTTCGCTCCTACCTGCAGATTCAGCCCGCGAGCCGATTCCTGAGCCACGGCCGCTACAGCGAAGCCTTGCTGAAAAGCGACGTGGCCACTCTGACCGGCCTGTACAAGAGCAACGGTTTTCGAGCCGCCAAAATCGAAACCAAGGTCGACGACAACTACGAAGGCGCGTCCAACAAGCTGGCCGTTCATATCCACATCGACGAAGGAGTCCGCACGCGTGTGGGTGAGGTGCATGTGCTCGGCAACCAGAAGGTCAAATCCAGCGATTTGCCCGAGTTGAGTACGCAAGCCGGGCAGCCATATTCTGAGCAGGATCTGGCGAACGACCGGGAACGCATTCTGGGCTACTACTTCGATCACGGATTCCCCAATGCCACGCTGGAATTGTCCATCAGTGCTTCCGCGACGGAACCCGACCGCGAAGACGTTACCTACACGATTCAGGAAGGGGAGCACTTCGCGGTGGACCAGGTCATGGTGGGGGGCCTTGACCATACACGCGACTTCGTGGTGCAGCGCGACCTGCAGGTGCACGCCGGCGATCCCCTTAGCCAGAGAGATCTGCTCAACACGCAGACCCGGTTATATGACCTGGGCATTTTCAGCCAGGTGGATACGGCAGTGCAGAATCCGGAAGGCAGCGATCCGCTGAAGAACATCCTGGTGCAGGTGCACGAGGCCAAGCGTTACACGTTCACCTACGGACTTGGGTTTGAGTTTCAGACCGGGCAGCCAGCCGGTGCGAGCGGCGGACCGCAGGGCCGGACGGGGGTCAGCCCCCGCGTCGAGTTCGACGTAACCCGCCTCAACTTTGCCGGACGCAACCAGACGCTGACGTTCCAGTCGCATGTCGGGCGCCTGCAGCAACGCGGGCTGATCAGTTACACGGTGCCCAAACTGTTTAACAGCGACAAGTTCAAGCTGATCTACACGATCTTCTACGACAACAGTCTGGACGTCGCTACTTTCACTTCGCAGCGGCTGGAAGGCAAGATTGACCTTCGCCAGCAGATCGGGAATCCGGGCACGGAGCCGGGGTCGCGGCCGGGACCGAGTTCGATTACCTACCGGTTTGACTTTCGCAGGGTCGAGGCGCGCGACTTCAACTCACTGTTCACGTCGGGTGAGATTTCCGTGCTGTCACTTCCTGCGCGTGTCGGCGGGCCGGGATTTACCTTCATTCGCGACAAACGCGACAATCCGCTGGAGAGCACGAAGGGAAATTACTTCACGCTGGACGGTTTTACGGCCGCGGGTTTTCTAGGCTCGGAGGCCGATTTCGGCCGGTTGTTGGCGCAGAACTCCACCTATCACGCCTTCGGAGGAAAGGGGAAAGTCGAGCGCCAGTTCGTGTTTGCCAGGTCGACCACGATCGGACTGCAGCAGCCGTTCGGCAGCACGAGAGTGCGTCCTCCGGGTGCCTGCACCACCGACCCGAACACCCACGAGTCTCTGTGCAAGGGATTTCCGCTGATCCCCCTGCCCGAGCAATTCTTCGCCGGAGGCGGCAACTCGCATCGTGGGTTCGGGTTAAATCAAGCAGGACCACGCGATCCGGCGTCGGGCTTCCCGGTTGGTGGAACGGCGTTATTTGTGAACAACCTGGAGCTGCGTTTTCCAGCCGTCTCGCTGCCTTACCTGGGGGAGGGATTTGGCTTTGCCATATTCCACGATATGGGGAACGTCTTTACCGCTCCACACGACGCGCTGCAGGGCCTGATGCGCTGGCACCAGCCGGACACCCGGCCGTGCCTGTCCAGCAGTGCACCGACTTCCGCGGACTGTACCGCTTTCAGCAACAGCGGCTATGATTACACTTCGCACGGGGTGGGCGTGGGGGTACGATATAAAACGCCCTTAGGCCCTCTACGATTCGATTTCGGATACGCTCTGAATCCGACCCGGTATTTTCAGCAAGTAACGAAGCAAGATCCGGTTACGCAACAGAACACAATCATCTTCACCAGACAGGCGCTGCGACGATTCAACATTTTCTTCAGCATAGGCCAGCCATTTTAATGACGAGATCTTGCACCACGCTTTCCGTTGCCATACTTGCCCTGCTTATGGGTGTGAGTACTGTCGCCCAGTCCAGAGCTCCGGGCGAAGTGATCGACCGCATCGTGGCCACGGTGAACGGCAACATCATTCTGCAAAGCGACTGGAACGACGCGCTTCGCTACGAGGCGCTGCTGAGTGCGCGTTCGGTGAACGATTTCACCGAAGACGAGCGCCGCGCCGTGCTCGACCGCTTGATCGACCAGGAACTATTAGCCGAACAAATGAAGTCGGCTCTGTTCCAACATGCCTCGGAGGAGGATGCGGCGGCCCAGGTTGCCCGAACGCGAAGCCTGTATCCGGCAGCCGCTACCGATGACGGCTGGAAGTTAGTTCTGGGAAGGTTCGGACTCACGGAGAAGGCGCTGGTTTCGCACGTGCAGCAGCAGATCGACCTGATGCGGCTGGTGGACGCCCATCTGCGTCCAGCGGTGCAAATCGACTCCAAGAGCGTCGAGACGTACTACCGCGAGAAGTTCGTGCCGCAACTGAGGCAGTCCGGCGCTGGCGAGGTTTCCCTCGATCAGGTTTCCGGCAAAATTCGCGAATTACTCACCGAAGAGAAGGTGAGTGAACTGATGGTTTCGTGGCTGCAATCCCTCCGCGCCGAGAGCAAAGTCAACGTGCCCGGCGCTCCGGAATCGCCGGGTGAGGGAGTACAAACGCGGTGACTGCGCCGGCCGCCAGACGCTCGCGCTGGTGGAAATACCTGTTGATCGTTGCGTTGACGGGAGTCCTAGTACTCCTTGGCGGGCTCTGGTACACCACCACCGATTCGTTTCAGAGATACGTACACCGCCGGGTGGTGCAGGAAATCGAGCGCATCACGGGCGGGCGCGCGGAGATTGGCAGTTTCCATGTCGTTCCTTTTCATCTGCAGGTCGACATCCGCAACATTACCGTTCACGGCAAGGAAGCTCCGGACGACGTGCCTCTGTTTCACGCCGACGCCGTGGTCGGGCAGGTGAAGGTCGTTTCCTTCCTGCGCACGGAGTTCGGATTTCAGTCGGTAGCGCTGGAACGGCCCGTGGTGCACGTGGCCGTCGGGCCGGATGGCTCGACCACGAACATTCCGGCGATGCGGGAGTTGCCCACCCGGTCGCAGCTTTCGCCGGTTGACCAACTCTTCGCTCTGTCCATTGACCACCTCTCCGTTCACGACGGGGAGTTGCTGTGGGGCGATCAGAAGGTTCCTCTGAACTTCGACGTCCGGAATACGAATCTGGGCATGGACTACTCGTTCCTGCGGGGACGATATGAGGGGCGTCTGTCGCTGGGCAAGGTGGATACCTCAATCCAGGATCTGCGACCGTTTTCCTGGATGACTTCGGTCGAGTTCAGTCTTGCGCCGACGCTGGCTGACATTAAGTCGCTGAAATGGAGTTCGGGTCGATCCTCGGTTGCGGCCAGCGGCCGCATCACCAACTTTCGCGATCCGCACATGGATGGAAGCTACGAGGTGAAGCTCCACCTGGCGGAACTGGGCGCAATCGTCCGCCACAACGAGGTGCGCGAGGGCGATGCGGAGTTCAAGGGCAACGGGCACTGGTCCCTGAAGGAATTCAATGCCTCAGGTGGGTTTGCGATCCGCGATCTTGCCTGGCAGAACGAAGATGTGGTTCTCAGAAAAGCGAATGCCTCAGCCGACTACTCAGTGACCGACGATCAGCTCAAGATCACCAAGTTGCAAGGGAGGTTGTTGGGCGGCAGTTTCACGGGCGACGCCCAGGTTGACGACTGGCTTCACGGGGCGTCTCTCACGCCTGCGGAGAAGGGAAAGATTCAGGAACTTCCCGAGATCGACGTGCCTCGCCCCTCGGCAAAAAAAGGGGAGAAATCGAAACTGCCCGGCGTGCAGACGGGGGTCATACACCTGCGGCTGCGCGATTTCTCGATCGGCGATGCGGCAACGTCTCTCGACACTTCGGCCCATCCGTTGGGCGGTTTTCGTCCCGTGGGGATAGTCGGCGGTACGCTGGATGTGAATTGGAAGGGGAGGCCGGAGAACGCCGACCTCAGCTTCAACCTGGATGCGATTCCCCCAGCTCATCCGGGGCCGCATGAGTTGCCGATGACGGTTCGCCTGCAAGGAAGGTATCGCGGGAGCAACGACTCTCTGGATCTGGCGCAGTTCGCGCTTTCCACGCCCGATTCGAAGATCGTCGGCACGGGAACGCTGGCGGCCTCGTCCAAGCTGCACTTCTCGGTTTCAACCTCCAACCTGGAGGAATGGCGGCCGCTGGTCAAAGCTCTGGGAGGTCCTACCGAACTTCCATTCCGCGTGGACGGCAAAGCCACATTCAGCGGCGCGGCCAGCGGGACCTTCTCTGCCCCTAAGATCGCCGGAACTCTCGTGGCAGAAGATTTTGAATTTACCGTTCCCGCGACTTCGCGAACTCCCGAGCAGCCGGTGCATTGGGACTCGCTGGGAGCGACGGTGGAGTTCTCCTTGCGCGAACTCGCCTTGCATGGCGGAAGTCTCCGGCGCGGGGACACCAGTGCTGAGTTCGAATTTGCCGCCAGCCTGCAGAAGGGCAGGCTGACGGAGAACAGTCCTTACGCGGCACACGTGAACCTGCATGGGGTCGACGTCGCATCCACCGCCGCCTTGGCCAACCTGGATTATCCCATCACTGGAACCGCCGATTTAAGTCTGCAACTCAGCGGTACGCGCGCCCACCCGCAGGGGCAGGGGCACATTCTCGCAATTCATGGCTCGGCGTATGGAGAAGAAATCGAGAGATTTGACGCCGATCTCCACATCGGCGGCATCGAGACCACGCTCAACAACATCCGCTTGCGGCACCAGGATGCTGAGGTCACCGGCGATGTGGCTTTTCTTCCCGCGGGTGGATTCCGTCTGGATCTGGCTGGGAAGGATTTTGACCTGGCGCGCGTACGCCAGATTCATTTGGACGAACTTCCCATCGAAGGTCGCGCAGACTTCACCTTGCAGGCGTCCGGGACGCTGGATGAACCGATCATCGACGCAGATGTGCACGTGCGCGATCTCACACTCGATCGGGAACTGACCGGCGACCTTTTCCTGCAGGCTGCGACCAAGGGGCGACAATTGGTGGTCAGCGGGCACTCGCAGTTCCCGAAAGGGGCGATGCTTCTTGACGGGACCGTCGGTATGCAAGGGGATTACCCCGCCAACATCACGGCGCACCTGGATCATCTTGATCTGGATGCGCTCTGGCGCGCATATCTCGGAGATCAACTCACCGGGCACTCAGCGGTTGCGGGCAGCGTGACCCTGCAGGGGCCGCTCCGCTACACCCGTCAGTGGAGACTCGACGGAACGCTGAGCGACGTTGCAGTCGATGTGGAGTACGCCAAGCTCCATAACCAGAATCCGGTCCGCTTTACGTATGCGAACCGCACGCTAACGATTCCGGAGACGCATCTCGTCGGGGATGGAACTGACGTTCTAGGGCACGGGGCTATCTATTATGCCGATTCTCGCCGGCTCGATATGGCGGCCGACGGGCAGATCGACCTGCGGTTGCTCGGCGGCATCGATCCGAGTCTGAGCGCCGGCGGCCAAGCGATCATCCACTTGACTCTGGGCGGCAGCGTGCGCGATCCGCTTCCGCAGGGCACGGTTGAGATCAAGAACGGCGCCGCCAGTTATGCCGGCATCCCCAGCGGTCTGAGCGAGATTAACGGCACGCTGGTGTTCACTCGCGACCGCATTCATATCGAGCAACTGACCGGCCGCGCCGGGGGCGGTACTCTCGACCTCAAAGGCGAAGCCACAAACTACAACCAGCAACTGAATTTCAATCTCACCGCGGTCGGCAGGGACGTGCGGCTGCGATACCCGCCCGGGGTGAGTTCGATGGCAACTGCGGAACTGCACTGGACGGGAACGAAATCGGCATCCACGATTTCAGGGGATGTGCTGGTAACAAAGCTTGCCGTCACGCCGGGGTTTGACTTCGGCTCGTACCTGGAGAGGAGCCGCCAGACGGGGGCAATCACTCCGGCCAATTCGCCGCTGTACAACGTGAAGCTCGATGTGGCGGTGCGGACCGCGCCGGAGCTTCAGATGAAGACGGCGGTGGCCCGTCTTTCCGGAGACGCGGACTTAAAGCTGCGGGGATCGCTCGCCCGGCCCAGCGTGTTAGGGCGCGCTGACATTCTGGAAGGCGACGCGACCTTTAACGGGATCAAGTTCCGCCTGGACCGCGGTGACGTTACATTCTCCAATCCGGTGGCGATTGAACCGCAGGTTAACCTGCAGGCGACAACCCACGTCCGGAATTACGACCTGGACGTGACGGTGACCGGCACTCCCGACCGGCTGACCGTGAACTATCGCTCCGAGCCTCCACTGCCGAAGTCGGACATCATCGCGCTGCTGGCGCTTGGGCGGACGAGCGAGGAATCCGAGCAGTTGCAGCAGCAGTCGGGGCAGACGCTCTTCAGCGATGAAGCCACGAACCTGATCATCAATCAGGCAATCAACACAGCGGTCGGCAGCCGTATGCAGAAGCTGTTTGGCGTGAGCCGCATCAAGATCGATCCGCAGGGGCTGACGACGGAAACGAACCCCGCGGCCCGCGGACCGCAGATCACCATCGAACAGGAATTCGCCAACAACTTGTCCCTCAGCTACAGCACCAACGTCTCGCAGAGCTCGGAACAGATCATCCAGGGCGAGTACTACATCAATCGGAATATTTCAGTCCTCGGTACGCGCGACCAGAACGGGGTGGTCAGCTTCGATGTGCGCGTGCGGCGGCGGAAGAAATAGAATATCTGCAGGTTTAACGACGCCGCATGAATCTCCGGGCAAGTCTCACCTCGCATTCCGATCTCCGGCAACAAATGGTGGAGCAACAACTGCGAAACCGCGGGGTGACCGACGACCGCGTGCTGGCCGCGATGGAGCGAGTGCCGCGTCATGCATTCGTGCCCGAGTCATACCGTGACCAAGCCTACGCAGACCACCCACTTCCGATCGGAGAAGGACAGACGATTTCCCAGCCTCTGATTGTCGCCCTGATGCTCGAGGCGTTGGAGATGTCCGCGGCTGACCGAGTGCTTGAGATTGGAACCGGATCGGGTTATGTAACCGCGCTGCTCGCGGAGTTGGCGGCGAGTGTAGTTTCGGTCGAACGCCATTCATCTCTCGCGGATCAGGCGCGCTCTATGCTGGCTGGGATGAAGTTCAAGAATGTCACCGTTGTGACGTGCGACGGCACACAAGGGTTTCCTGAATCCGCGCCTTACGATGTGGTGGTCGTGTCTGCAGCGGCGGAGGAGATTCCACCGTCGCTCATAGCGCAGTTGGCGGAGCACGGGCGCATGATCATCCCGGTCGGCGTCGCGGACTCGCAGCAGTTGCAGCTCATCCGCAAGCAAGACGGCCGCATCACGATCGAGCTCCGTGAGCTCTGCCGCTTCGTGCCTCTGGTGTCCGGTGCTATTTCTTAGGCGTTGGCCCGAGCGTGGATTTTTGACGTCCGACGACCGCAGACCCAAGGCCTAACCCCTGAGATCTTTCCTTTACAATCAGCACGTGGCCTTTCTGCGTGACTTGCGTGTGACCCTTGAGATGATCAAATGGGAGCATTCCGTTTTCGCGCTCCCGTTTGCCCTCTGCGGCGCGATGCTCGCGGCGGGAGGGATTCCTTCGGTACATCAGCTTCTATGGATCGTCGTGGCGATGGTTGCGGCGCGCTCCGCAGCGATGGCCTTCAACCGCTGGGCCGATGCGGCGATTGACGCTGCCAATCCGCGCACGAGCACGCGGGCGCTGCCTGCCGGACATCTGTCGCCGGCGTTCGTCGTCACCTTCGTTCTGGTTTCCAGCGGCGTGTTTGTGCTGGCGGCAAGCCGGCTGAATCGGTTGGCTCTGCTTCTTTCGCCAGTCGCACTCGCGGTTCTGTTGCTCTACTCCTATACAAAACGCGTGACGCGCTGGTCGCATCTAGTCCTGGGGTTCGCCCTCGGCATCGCGCCAGCCGCGGCGTGGATCGCCATTCGGGGCACGCTCGATCCCCGCATCCTGCTGCTGACGGCGGCGGTCACGTTCTGGGTTGGCGGCTTCGACGTCCTGTATGCGTGCCAGGACTACGAATTTGATCAGCAGGCCGGGCTGCACTCCATCCCCCGCTACCTGGGCATCCGCAGGGCGCTCTGGGTTGCCCGCGGCTTTCACTTGTTGATGGTCGGATTTCTGGTCGCGCTATTGATTGTCTTTGCACTGGGAAAATTCGCCGCTAGTGGCGTGGTGCTGGTGGTGCTGCTTCTGCTCTACGAGCACTCCCTGGTGAAGCCAAACGATCTTTCCAGGCTGAACGCCGCGTTCTTCACCATGAATGGCGTGATTTCAGTGCTGTTCTTCGTGTTTGTGGCTGCGGACCTGTTGTGGCGAAAGTGAGACTCCGCCTACCCGCAGGTCAAACGCTGTTCAAAATCGGAGGACAACGGCATTCCTGATATCATCAAGGCAATGGGTTCTCTGCATTCTTTTCAGACCGACGACCCGCGCCTGAAGCCGATCTGCGACAAGGTTCTGGCTGGCGGGCGGCTCGATGCCGGCGATGCCCTGGCGCTGTACCGGACCGGCGACATCCTTGCCGTGGGATGGATGGCCAACAACGTACGCGAGCGCATGCACGGCGACAAGACCTACTTCAACGTCAACCGCCATATCAATCCGACGAATGTTTGTGTGGCAGCTTGCAGGCTGTGCGCGTTTGGCCGGAAGAAAGATACGCCCGGCTCGTACACCATGGCGCTGGAAGAGGCATTTGAAACTGCGGCCTCGGGCTATTCTGAGGCGGTTACGGAGTTCCACATCGTTGGGGGACTTCACCCGGACTTGCCATTCCAGTATTTTCTCGATCTCTGCTCCGGACTGAAACAGCGGTTTCCGCAAGTGCATCTCAAGGCGTTCACCATGGTCGAGGTCGCGTATCTGGCCCGCCGCGCCAAGCTCTCCATTCGAGAGACTCTGGAGCAGATGAAGGCCTCGGGCGTGGATTCACTCCCGGGCGGTGGCGCCGAGATTTTTGCCGACCGCGTGCGCCACATCATTTGCGATCACAAGATTGACGGCGACCAGTGGCTGGAAACGGCGAAGATTGCGCACCAGATTGGGCTGAAATCGAACGCGACCATGCTCTACGGTCACGTTGAAAACGACGACGACCGCGTCGACCACCTGCTCAAACTGCGCGATCTACAGGATGAAACCGGCGGTTTCCAGACGTTTATCCCGCTGGCATTCCATCCCGACAACACGCCGCTCCAGCATCTGCCGAAGACGACCGGCATGCTCGACATCAAGCAGATCGCGGTCAGCCGGCTCGTGCTCGATAACTTTCCGCACATCAAGTCGTACTGGCAGATGATGACTGCCAAGATCGCGCAGATCTCGCTGCGCTTCGGTGCCGACGACATGGACGGCACGGTGATCGAGGAGAAGATCTACCATGACGCCGGTGCCACCACGCCACAGGGCATGCGCCGCCAGGAACTGGAGCGCCTGATCCGTGAGGCCGGACGAATCCCGATCGAGCGTGACACGCTCTACCGCCCGGTCACCCGCACGGAAACCTCCGTTACGGTTGCGGTATAGTCTGAAGTTCCTTCCTGACTAGAAAGCCGGAGGATGAAATGAGATTCATCTCAGGCCGTCGTGTGTTCTCTGCTCTTATCGTTCTTCTTGTCGTCAGTCTGTCCGCCCAGGCCCAGGATTTTCCTCTGACCTTCGGCACTCATGAAACCCTGCAATCGAAGATACTGGGAGAGAAGCGCGACATCCTGGTGGCGGTGCCTCCGCATGAGGGGCCGGGCATGCCGCTGCTGATCCTGATCGACGGCGAGTGGAACCTGCGCAACGTCTCGACCGCTGTTGGCCACCTGGTCTCAAACGGCCGGCTGCCTCCGGTAGTGGTCGCGGGCATCGTGAATACGGATCGCGGACGCGATCTGATGCCCACGTTCAATGGAAGCGAATTTGCCTCAGGATCTTCGGACAAGTTCCTGTCGTTCATCTCGGACGAACTTATCCCTAAGCTTGCCTCTGAATATCCCATCGGGAAGTACCGCATTCTGCTGGGACATTCCAACGGCGGAATGTTCGCGTTGTACGCGTTCATCCGCCGGCCCGAGCTGTTTCAAGCCAACATCGCGATGAGTCCCAGCTTTGGCCTCGATGACCGCTTCGTCGCGCAGTTGGCTGGCGCGTTGGCCCGGCCGTCTCCCGGCTCGAGGTTCGTTTTCATCGGGAACGGTGGCGATGAAGAAGCCGATATCTCCGTCGGAGCCCTGCGCTTTGCCAAGACCTTCGAAGGCAGTCCGAGCGCGGACATCGAATATCACTACGAGGTCTTTCCGGGCGAGACGCATGGTTCGGTTGGCTATCGCGCTTTCTATCGCGCGCTGGAGGTTCTAGGCCAGCCGGATGCACTCCTGCCCGAGGGGCCGTCTCGTTATCTCAGCGAGGCGCAGCGGCGCCGTCACGCCTGGGTACGTCGTTTTGGATCGGCGTTCACCGATGAGCCGCTTCCGCTGCTCTCGTTTGCCCGGCCCATGTTGGACGAATTGGCCTCGCCCGACCACAAGAACCTGGCAGCATTCTGGGAGCGTCTTCGCGTCGAGCACTCAGAAGATTTTCGCTTCGATCCGATTGAGCGACAGAACCTGATCCAGGCGCTTGAATCTCGCGGACACAAGGAAGATGTATCCCGTCTCAAGTCCCTGCCGGGCTTCGACGTCAGCGGACCGTTGGGAAATAACTATGGAGCGAGCGTCGATCTCAATGCCGGGCTCGTGGCGGATGTTCCTCTGGCAGGAACTGCCGTTGATCTGTGCCATCCCGATGCCAAGGCAAACGTTCACGATGCGGTCGCGGCCCCGGACCGGCGAGGGCGGGAAGGGAAGGCGTATCGATTCAGCGGGCGAGGAGCGCTCATCGAATTTCCGGGCAATTCTGAATCCAGTACAGCCGGTTCGATCAGCGTAAGCGCGTGGGTACGGCCACACACTCCGGCGGCTTATACCGCTTGGGTGTCACAGGTGCGATCGACGTGGGGATCGCAATGGCGGCTCGGTTTCGGGCCGAATCCTTCGACGCAATGGGGAGCCACTACGCTGGCGACGCGATGGACAGACTACTGGGTGAACGGCGAGGGCTTGCCGGTCGACAAGTGGGTCCACACGGCAGCCGTGTTCGATCAGACCTTGGGTGAATTGCATATTTACTTGAACGGTCACGAAGTGCAGACGTACACCGGTCTGGCGCCGTGGTGCGCGAGCAAAGGACCTTTGTTGATTGGTGCCCAACGCGATGATGGTCTGTTCTTCGATGGCGACGTGGGCGAGGTGAGGGTTTATCGCCGTGCGTTGAACGCCGGGGAGGTCGGCGCGCTTAGCAAGCCGGACTTCGATCCTGCTAAAGAGCCGCATCCAGCGTGCTACTCGGCAAAATAGTCATGAGCCCGGAGACTTGAATCTCGGGCTCCGTTCTCTAGTGCGAAGTCTCGGCAGTCAGCTTGTGCAAGTCGTCGGCTGACGAATTGAGCAGATTCCGCAGCACGGCCACTTCCGCCGCGATCCCGGTGTGGATCGATGGATCAACGTCAGGCGCGAAAAGCGGCGAGTGATTGGTCGGCAGGTTCGTGCCGCTGGCTTTGGCCTCGGCGAACTTCTGCGGATTCGCCCCGCCCAGCGAGAGGTAGAAGCCGGGAACGCCTTGCGCCACGAAGTAAGAGAAATCTTCCGACGGCGTGATCGGTTCGTCCGTCACAACGTTACTTTTTCCAAGCGCCGCCTCCAGCGGCGCACGCAATCGTTCCGCGAGTGCCGGGTTGTTATAAACCGAGTCGGTCCATTCATAACGGTCGACCAGAGGCTCGCGCGGCGCGCCGCCCGCAAGAGACTCTGCCTTGGCAATCCGCTCGATCGACGCAAGGATCTGCTTGCGCACGTCCTGCTTGAGGGTTCGAACCGTAAGTCCCATCTCTGCCTGATCGGGAATGATGTTGTTCTTGGTCCCGGCGTGAATGTAGCCGACCGTGACGACGGCCATCTCTCCCGGTTTCACTTCCCGCGAAGCGATGGTCTGAAGGGCGAGGATGGTTCGAGCCGCGATTACGATGGGGTCGATGGATTTGTGCGGCGCCGAGCCGTGTCCACCCTTGCCGTAGATTGTGATGCGCACTGAGTCTGAATTGGTGTCGTATGTCCCCGGAGTGATGCCCACCACGCCGGCGGGATGTTCATTGCCCACGTGCAGAGCCACCGCCACATCGGGCTTGGGGAAGCGGGTGAACAATCCGTCCTTGATCATACCTTCGGCGCCGCCGATCGTTTCCTCGGCGGGTTGACCAACGAGTATCAGCGTTCCGCGCCATGTATTCCGCGTGCGCGCCATGATTTGCGCAGTCCCCAGCAGGGAAGCCAGGTGCACATCGTGTCCGCAGGCGTGCATAACCGGCACATCGTGTCCGGCATCATCTTTCGCGATGACCTTGCTCGCATAGGGGAGGCCAGTTTTCTCTTGCACAGGCAGCGCATCCAACTCGGTTCGCAGCATGATCGTGGGGCCGGTGCCGTTCTTCAGGACGCCGACGATGCCGTTGCCGCCAACGCGCTCGGTGACTTCATATCCTACCTTGCGAAGGTAGTCAGCCAGCTTCGTTGCCGTCTGTACTTCGTGTCCGGACAACTCTGGATGTTCATGCAGATCGAGGTAGAAAGCATGGGCATCGGAATACACCCCATCCGCTTCTTTCGAGATTGCCGACTGGGCGGCAGCCAACGCGGGCAACAACAGAATCAGGTACCACTTGTATGGAGTCATGGCAGGGGATCATAAACTGGCGAGCGAAACGGCTGCAAACGTTCTGGATTCCGGGAGCTGTACGTGGAATTCCCTAATCCGAATATTGTTCCGCAAAAGGCTCAAATCTACTCTTGCCTTTTTTCGACCGGGTGTACAATCGCCTTAGAAAAAGCACTTGGTTGCGCGAACTTCGTACAGCAAGGCCGAGGCGCTCATGAACGTTCACGTCAGTTACCGTCTTCCTAAATCACCCGCCGTCGAGAAAGACGTTCAACACCACATCGAAAAACTGCAGAAGAGGTTGCAGGTGTTCCGGCCGGAATTGGTGCATCTCCGGGGCGTGGTAGAGGAGGCCTCTGCGCGCGAGGGCACCAGCGTTTCGCTCAACCTGCGGCTGCCTTCGGGCCAGATGGCAGTGCAGACCAACGCTCCAACCGCTGCAGCCGCGGTCAAGTCCGCGTTCGAAGACCTGCTGCAGCAGGTGAACAAACACAAAGAGCTTCTGCGCGCCTCACACAAGTGGCAGCGGGGCAGACGCGGCAACAGTGCGCGTCCCGTTCCCCCGGTGTCCGAAGTGCCGTTCGAAGAGACTGTGGCGGCCGTGTTTCCTCCGACGATTTCTGCGGAAGACGTCCGTTCTTACGTGAACGCGAATCTGGCGCGGCTTGACCGCTTTGTCGAGCGCGAGATTTACTTCCGGGAAGCGCAGGAAACTATTCCTCCCGACTCGATTTCCAAAGAAGAAGTGATCGACGAAGCCATCGCCACGGCCCTGGGGGATGGACAGGAAAAGCCGGAGAAGCTGGCGCTGGAGGCCTGGCTTTACCGTCAGGCTCTGCGAGCACTCGACCGGCTCTCGCACACTGACGAGAGCAATGGGAATGCCGTGCATCTGGAGGAGTCAGCGCGCAGGCCCAACGTGAAGGCCAGCGACGAAGCCGAATTGCAGTTCCACCAGCCCGATGAGGCGATCACCGCCGAAACCGTGATCGCAGACGCGCGAGTCGCCACTCCCGAGCAGATCATGGTTTCCGACGAATTGCTGCGCCTGATTGCGTCCGCCCTCCGGGATTTGGGCGCGGGCCCGCGCGAGGCCTTCATCCTGCATGCCGTCGAAGGCTTCAGCGTCGAAGAGATTGTCGCCATTACCGGCGAACCCGCCGAGCAGGTTCTTGCCTCTGTTTCCGCTGCGCGCGAACACTTGCGCAAAGCTCCGGTGCTAGCCCGACAGTTCGAGGGCCGGTTCGCACCAACCGGCGCTGCCTGATAACCAAACATCATTTCTGGGGAGATGATCCATGAGTATTACTCGCGAACAAATCCGTGAATTGGCCGAATTTCAAGACAATCAGAAGTCTGCTGTCACTTTCTACTACCAACCCTCCGCACCCCGTAACAAGGCACATAAAGAAGACACGATTCTCATCAAAGACCTGGCGCGCGAAGCCTTGCGCAAATTCGAGGACAAGGGAAACAGAGATACCGTGCGCGCGGATGTAGAACGCATCGTTCGGCTCTCTGGGGAATTGCACAGCAACGGTTCTCATGCGAAGGCGGTGTTCGCATGTGCGGCGCAGAACGTATGGCGTCAATATGACCTTCCCCCCGCCGTCGGAAGCACGCAGTTGTTCATCAATCGCCATTTTCACCTCAAGCCGTTGGCGCGCCTGCTCGGCGCTTCACCGCTGATCGCGATCGTTCTGTTGGATCGGCATCGCGCCCGCATCTTCGATCTCCGTCTGGGTGAGTTGACCGAAAGGGAAGACTTGTTCCATCCGCTCCCGCGGCGGGGCAGAAGTGACGGATTCGCCGGATATGAGGGCGGCCATGCGCAACGCCGGGTGGAAGACGAAGTGCGTCAGCACTTCAAGAACACAGCCGAGAGCCTGAAGAGCTTGATGGAAAAGGGAATTTTCGAGAAGTGGATTCTGGCCTGCCAGGATACGCACCGTTCCATGTTCGAGCCGCAACTGCATCCCTATGTGAGCCAGGCGCTGATTGGCCACTTCCATGCCGACCTGGTGCGCGCCACGCGGGATGAGATCCGTACTCATGCGCAGCACATCATGGACCAATGGCAGAACGAACGCCGCCGTGAATTGGTGGCTCAAACGCTGAGCCATGCGCGCAGCAACAGCCGAGGCGCGACCGGACTTCGGCGTGTCTTGCGCTCGCTGGAGTTGGGAGAAGTGCAGACGCTGCTAATCGGCGACGGTTTTCAGTCGAGTGCCGTCGAGTGCCCTGGGTGCGGTCACATCGATGCTCACCTCGTCAGTTTCTGCCCGATGTGCGGCCGGGCCACGCAGGAAATTGTCGATGTGGGCGAGGCGATTCTGCCCTGGGTGGTTCGCCGCGACATCGAGATGTTTTATGTGAAGGGCGATCCCGAGTTCGACAAGGTCGGCAACATCGCTGCCTTGCTTCGCTTCCGCTCCGAGAAGGTGCAGCCGATCAGCCCTTCGGTTGCGGAGCGCCTGCAGAAGGAAGGCGAAGAGTATCCGGGACGCCTGCGCCGGTTTGCTCGCCGTTGAACCCGACAAGTCCGGGAGCGCGATCGCGTGCTTCCGGACTTTTCCACTTCCTGTGCTGTCCTCTTCGCGGGCTCGCTGCGCGCCTGCCGCTGACCCGAAGAAGTACATCTCCACGCCGCCGCAAGCGCGGACCTCCGGTGTAGACCCACCTACGCGTGATATCCTTGCGCGTTTGCGATGACCTAGAGAGTGCGCGTTGAGAGTCAAAGCAATGGATATCCAGAGTGGAGGGTCCGGTGACATTCTCGCGTCGTGATTTTGTGAAGACCTCGGTGGTGGGCGCCATCGCCACGGCGGCGACGGCCAATCCCGTGAAAGCAGGTAGTGTCCCGGACGATCAGGGCCACGCCTCGCAGAACGATGCCCCGAAGCAGCCGGTCATCATCTGCGCCCACAACGGCTATGCCTACGTCGAAGCCGCCTACGCTTTTCTGAAGAGCGGGGGCGACACCCTCGAGACGGGCATTCGTGTCGTCAACGGTCCTGAGAACGATCCGAACGACGATTCCGTCGGGCTCGGCGGATTGCCCAACGAAGAAGGAGTGGTCGAGCTCGATGCCTGCTGCATGCATGGCCCAACGCGCCGCGCAGGGTCGGTCGGAGGCGTTAGGAACATCAAGAACGTCTCCGTGGCCGCGCGCGCCGTTTTTGAACACACCGGCCATGTGATGCTGGTTGGCGAGGGCGCCGAGCGATTTGCCGTGAGCATGGGGCTTTCTCGCGAGAACCTGCTGACCGACCGCTCCCGCAAGATCTGGATGTTATGGAAAGAATTTCATTCCGACCGGGACTGGTGGGGCCCGGGGATGGCCGATCCTCACTGGCAGGCTCCCGGCGAGAAACCTCACGCGACGTTGTGGCGCGAGAGAATCGATCGCATGCAGCAGCGTGCTGCCGAGCTGGGGATCGAGCCGGAGTTTCAACTGGCGGCGGTGCGCCGCGTCCTGTTTCCCCCGACCGGAACCATCCACTGTTCGGTGTTGAATGAAAAAGGCGAGATGTCGGGTATCACGACCACGAGCGGCCTTGCCTTCAAACTCCCCGGCCGGTGTGGAGATTCACCGATTATCGGAGCTGGCTGCTACACCGATCAAGATGTGGGCTCCGCCGGTGCGACTGGCAGCGGGGAAGAGAACATCAAAGTGGCTGGCGCCCACACCATCGTCGAGAACATGCGGCGCGGCATGCCGCCCAAGGAAGCCGGGATCGATGCCTTAAAGCGAATCGTGCGCAATTACAACGGCGACATGAACAAGCTGCGGTTCATGGATATGACGTATTACGTCCTGCGGAGAGACGGCGCCTACGCTGGAGTTTGTCTGTGGGAAGGATATACGCCCACACATCCGCACACGTTCGTGGTTCACGACGGAACCCTGCGTATGGAAACGGCCACACCTCTGCTCAAGGGATCTTCGCAGGACTGGCCGCCGTTTCCGCCGATTCCAGAAGAGTTGAAGAAAAACTCGGAGTACGTGAAGTAGAAATTGCTTACGAGAACCTCACCTTGAAATCCGGACTCTTGTCGAGGTGAATGCTCTCGACGAATCGGACCTTGCCGGTGCGCAGCGTCATGATCACCGATGACGTCCGCGTGCCCTCGCCAAAGAATCGCACTCCCTTCATCAGTGCGCCATCCGTGACACCAGTGGCGGCAAAGATGATTTGCTTGCCAGGCGCAAGATCCTCGGCTTCGTAGATGCGATTCTTGTCTTTGATTCCCATCCGCTCCAGGCGCTCTTCCTGTTCGGGTTTGACGACGAGCCGTCCCAGCATATAGCCGTTCAGACAACGAACCGCCGCAGCTGTGATCACGCCTTCCGGCGCACCGCCGGAGCCCATCACGGCGTGGACTCCAGTCCCGATGACGGCAGCCGCGATTCCGGCCGACAAGTCGCCGTCTCCAATGAGACGAATGCGCGCCCCGGTGGCGCGGATGTCAGCGATCAGCTTCTCGTGCCGCGGACGGTCCAACACCATCACGACGAGATCTTCCACGTCACGATCCAGGCGTCGCGCGATGTTCTTCAGATTGTGGGAAGCGGGCGCATCCAGGTACACGGCGTCCTTGCACGATGGCCCGACGACAATCTTTTCCATGTAGCAGTCGGGAGCATTCAGCAAACCGCCGTGCTCGGATGCTGCCAGTACGGTGATGGATCCCGGCGCGCCGGTGGCGCAGAGATTCGTGCCTTCCAGCGGATCGACGGCGATATCGACCTCGGGAACCTCCGTGCCGTCAGGGAATTCAGCCCCGACTTTTTCCCCGATGTAGAGCATCGGCGCTTCATCGCGCTCGCCCTCGCCGATGACGATCGTGCCGCGCATCGGGATCGAGTCCATGGTCTTGCGCATGGCTTCGGTGGCAACTTCGTCACTGAGCTTGCGATTGCCCTGGCCCATGGTGTGGGCCGACGCGATCGCAGCTACCTCGACCACGCGCAGAAATCGCGCTGCTAAATCACTTTCAATGTTTTCCCCGTAGTGGCGGGCCTTTCCTTCCGGGCGGGTCTGAGTGGCCATCCAGTCATCTCCTGGGCGCTCCCCAAAGCGTCAGGCGCCGGGGTGAGACTATATCGCACTCCCGCCAGGAAGGAAAATACAGCGTTCACCCAATCGTTTTTCTCCTCGAAAGAACGTATGCGTGTCCGGCGAAGGCCCGTGATATTCTCCTTACCCTGATCTGAACCCGCCATGTCCGACAAGCGTCCACCGACATTCCTGTGCATCACGACCTACGAAAAAGGTCAGGAGTTCATGCGCGAGTGCAAGCGCCAGGGATGCCGCGTGATTCTGCTGACGGCCGAGAAGCTGCGCGATGCCGACTGGCCGCGGGAAAGCCTGGATGATACCTACTACCTCCCTCAAGAGATTCCGATAGCTGACATCGTGAAGGCAGTGACCCACCTTGCCAGGAAAGAGAAACTGGACCGCGTCGTCGCACTCGATGAGTTCGATATGGAAACGGCCGCGACCCTGCGGGAGCATCTGCGTATCCCCGGGATGGGCCTTACGACCATGCGATATTTCCGCGACAAGCTCGCCATGCGCATGCGGGCACTCGACCGCAAGCTGCGTGTGCCCGACTTCGTGCCGATCGTGAATCACGGCGACATCCAGTACTACATGGACCATGTCCCCGGGCCGTGGGTGCTGAAGCCGCGACAGGAGGCCTCAGCGATCGGCATCAGGAAGATTCATGCGCAGCAAGAGTTGTGGCCCATCCTCGAGCAACTGGGCGACAAGCAATCGACCTATCTTCTGGAGAAGTTCGTGCCCGGCGACGTGTATCACGTGGACTCGGTGGTGTCTGAGAACGAGGTTCTATTTTCCAATGTGAGCAAGTACGGCAAGCCGCCGATGAACGTGGCGCACGGCGGTGTCTTCTCAACCTTCACCGTGCCGCGCAGCGGCGAAGACGACAGAGCGCTGCGTACGATCAATCTCAACCTGATTGCTGCCCTGGGGTTGCTGCGCGGGGTCGCGCATGCCGAATTCATCCGGGCGCAAGCCGATGGCGAATTCTACTTCCTCGAGTGTGCCGCTCGCGTGGGCGGAGCTTATATCAACGAGATGGTCGAGACCGCGACGGGCATCAACTTGTGGCGCGAGTGGGCCCGCATTGAGATCGCGGGAGGAGACGGAAGCTATCAACTCCCCGTCGTCCACCAGGACTATGCCGGAGTGATCCTGTCGCTCGCCCGTCAGGAAGATCCGGACACCTCGGGTTACAACGATCCCGAAGTGCACATGCGGATCAAGAAACATCACCACGCCGGGCTGATCCTGAAGTCCTCAGATGCGGAACGAATACCTGTGCTGCTGGAAAACTACGCGCGACGCTTCGCGGAAGAATTTCTGGCCGTTGCGCCACCGCGCGAGAAGCCCACATCCTAAGGTCCACATCACGGTGTGGCCAGTTGCTCCGCCGTCGCATATAATCGCCGCCTACTCTCTCGGGGACCGGTTCACGGTTTGGTAATCCTGGTGGGCTCACATGAAGATATCTGTAGCTGCCCTCGCGCTGGTATTTGTCGTCCGCGTGCTGCAAAGCCCTGCCATGGCGAACGACGCATGCATGGCTCTCAATCTGGTTGAGGTGAACGCGGCACTTCGAGGGCCGGGGCAGGTTGTCTCAGCCCAAGCTAGTCTCCCCGACAAAAAGGCCTCGCTGTGCTCCTTCAAACGGGTCACGGGTGGACCGTACCGAACTGGAGCCGCACTGCATGCCGCTTCCGGGCCTGAAGTTTCGCTCGTCATTACGGATGCCGGAGCCCCTCCTGTCGTCGACCCCGCGACTATGGATAAGGAGCCCTCCATCCCGGCACTTGCCGATCGGGCCTCGATTATCAGCGGTCCTGTCAACGACCATCCCGGTGCGCCCACTCTGTTTCGAGTGGCAGTGATCAGCGGTGCGCGTTCGTACATGCTCGTTTACGAACCCACTGTGGTGGGTCCGCAGTCGCGCTCGACCGCTGTAGAGCTTGCCAGAGAGGTATGGATCGGTCAGTTCTGGGGACACCTCACTTCTTACCCGATTGCAGAGTTGGTGATTGAGAACGATAAAGCGGAGGCAGCACAGAAACCCGACAACGTCGAACTCTGGAACGAGATCGGCCTGCTCTCCGAAGGTCTTCGGCGCTTTGCGGACGCGCGCGATGCCTATGTGCAGGTCGCGCGGCTGCTGCCGGAAGATCCCGGCGGCCATTTCGGCGTTGCTCTGGCTGACTGGGAACGTTCGTATCCACAGCTCATGGAACTGAGGCTCAAGCTGGGCATTCCGCCGTCTCTCCGGCTCTCTGTGGACCTTACACACAGAGATCAATGTGGCGCATTCAAGAAAGAGTTTCGCCCAATCATCGACGAGGGATATGACCGCATCAAGAAAGCCTTGCAGCTGAATCCTCGCAGCAGTAACTATGCTGCCTTCGCCACGCTGCTCATCAGGGAGAAAGCCGACACCGAATGCGGTAGCGATGAGGTTGTGAAGGCGGACCTTAACGAAGCCGACCATTTTGCTGAACTTTCGAACGAAAACAAGAAATTCGCAGCGGAGGACGCGAACGGCAGCATATCGGCAATCGCGGTCGGGCCCTTCCCACCCCCTCCGCCACCCCCTCCGCCGCCACCGCCCGGCGCGGGTGGGGTGGCGGGTCTCATCGCCTCTCTACCGCCGCCTCCTCAGATGAGCGGGGTTCCAGGGCGCGTGGACGTTTCATCCGGCGTCGAATCCGGTCTGTTAGTCAAAAAGGTGCAGCCAGTCTATCCACCGCTAGCGCGTGCGGCGCGTGTTCAAGGCCCGGTTTTCCTGCAAGCGGTGATTGGAAAGGACGGCGCCGTCAAGAGCCTGCAATTGATGAATGGGCATCCGATGCTGGTTGCGGCTGCGATCGACGCCGTGAAGCAGTGGAAGTACACGCCGTATTTAGTGAAGGCGCAGCCGGTCGAAGTGCAGACGGTCATCGAAGTCGATTTTACGTTACAGGGAGACCCCGCGCCGGCACCACGGCAGTGAGAAAGTCCGTTGGGCAAGCCGCAGAGGTCCAGCAGATAATTCGCCGCTCGGTGGAATCTGCCGGAACACGTAACTCCGCATCGGAGTTCCCTTGGCGCGATCCGCTGTCTGCTACTATTTGCCCATGAGCCCAACGACCGAACATGCCGGGACGGAACATCCTTCCTCCGAGCGGCCGAGTCAGGAACGCAAAGAGCCGACGTATCTTTTCACCGAGAAACACGTCGCCGAGAAGAGCGAAATTGCCCGCCGTTTTCTGGACAACAGAGAGCGCCTCAACACCAACGTCGACAAGGCCAACAACTTTCTGGTGAAGCGTTTCTACAACATCGATCACAACACTTACCTGGATGGCGCTCTGCCCGCAAAGACGAAGGAGTTGATGGGGCTGGTTGCCTCGATGTGCCTGCGCTGCGACGAATGCGTCCTGTATCACGTTGTGCAGGCATATCGCCTGGGAGTGCCTCGCGCCGAGCAGGAAGAGGCGCTGAATGTGGCGTTGGTCGTGGGAGGCAGCATCGTGATCCCGCATCTGCGGCGTGCGTATGAATTGCTGGAGGAGTTGTACGGGTAGATGGCGCCCAAGACTGGGTTTTGCTGACGCCTGAAGCCCGACGCCAGACACCCGCCTGTTAAAACGCATCAATCCCCGTAACGCTCTGCCCGATGATCAGCGAGTGCACGTCGTGGGTGCCTTCGTAGGTCTTCACCGACTCGAGGTTCATCAGGTGGCGCATGATTGGGTAATCATCGGCCACGCCATTCGCGCCGAGAATGTCGCGTGACAGCCGGGCGCACTCGAGGGCCATCCAGACGTTGTTCCGCTTGGCCATCGAGATATGCTGGTGCTGGACCTTGCCCGCATCTTTCAGTCGGCCCACTTGAAGCACCAGCAACTGCGCTTTTGTGATCTCGCTGATCATCCACGTGAGCTTGTCCTGCACGAGTTGATGGGACGCGATCGGCTGATCGCGGAACTGCTTGCGCAGCAGGGAATACTGAAGGGCGCAGTCATAACAGGCCATCGCGGCGCCAACCGCTCCCCACGCGATCCCATATCGTGCCTGGTTCAGGCACATCAATGGCGACTTCAGGCCACCGGTTTTCGGTAGCAGATTCGACTCGGGAATGCGAACGTCTTGCAACGACAGCCCAGAGGTCACCGATGCCCGCAGCGACCACTTGCCGTGAATGTCGTCCGCCTTGAATCCCGGCCGGTCCGTCTCGACCAGGAAGCCGCGGACTCGATCATTCTCGTTTTCCACCTTGGCCCAGATAACCGCCACGTCGGCGATCGTGCCCGAGGTGATCCACATCTTCTCGCCGTTGATCACATACTCGTTGCCAACTTTCTTTGCGCGCGTGCGCATGCCGCCCGGGTTCGATCCGAAATCGGGTTCGGTCAATCCGAAGCAGCCCAGTTTCTCGCCCTTCTGCATGGCCGGCAGCCAGGTTTCCTTTTGCTCGTCGCTGCCGAACTCATAAATCGGATACATGCAGAGCCCCGACTGCACGCTGACAAAGCTGCGCACGCCCGAGTCGCCGCGCTCGAGTTCCTGCGTCATCAGGCCGTATTCCACATTGCCCATGCCGGCGCAACCGTATCCCTTGAGCGATGCGCCGAAGAATCCGAGCTCTGCCATCGGCTTCACCAGTTCGCGCGGAAATCGCCCGGCGCGATTGCACTCTTCAATGATCGGGATCAGGTTGTCCTCGATGAACTGGCGCGTAGTGTCGCGGACCAACCGCTCGTCGTCGGTGAGCAGGGAATCGTACTGGATGAAATCGACACCACGGAATTTGATGGCAGGCATGGATCGTCTCCGTCGCTTTGAACTTTTGGCCCCAGGCCGGGTGGGAATCGCTCCCACATTCGCCGTCACTCAGAGCAGTGCGCACCCGAGAAGGCAAACACATGACGGTAGCAGGGGCGAACGAATGTGGTCAACGTCCGGCAGATGCGCAAATAAATCCATTCTCTTTCGAGAGCCGGCCGGTGTATCCTGATGTCGCATTTTCCCAGTATTAAATCCTTTCAGTAGCCATAGTGGGAGGCCTCATGCCGTTGCGGAGAAAGCGAATCGATCGGTGGATGTCAGCAGCAGTGTCAACGGTAATCATTTTTGGCTGGTCGCTAACGGCAGGTGCACAGAAGGTGGTCGTCGACGCCGACCCCGCCCACGTGGTGAACACGTTCAGCCCGCCGCACGCGCTTGGCGCCGCCATCGACCGCTTGCGCACTGGAAGCCCCGACCATCTGCTGAAAGACCCGCTGCTGAAAGAAATCCTCGGAGCCGGATGGGGTACAGTCACCTACCGCCAGAACACCGAACTGATGGTCGAGGCCTGGCACTGGAATCCGTCCGGGAAGTGGAGCAACGCGGAAAAGCAGGAAGGCTACTTTGTCGGCGACGCCGAGCCGGCCGGCGAGATTCACAGCTCCTGGGCGTCGCCTCTGCCGCATCGCGGATTCAGTCGTGGCGACGGCAACGGTTGGTCGCGACTCACCGACGGCGACCTTCATTCCTTCTGGAAGAGCAATCCCTATCTCACGAAAGCCTTCACCGGAGAAGATGACTCCCTCCATCCGCAATGGGTGATGATCGATCTCGGCACCAAGATCGACGTCAACGCCATCCGCATCGCCTGGGCCGACCCCTATGCGAAGAAGTATGCGGTGCAATTCTGGACCGGCGAGATGGAGCCCTTCTACGACGGCACCATGAAGGGCACGTGGCAGACCTATCCTCTCGGGAACATCACCGAAGGCAAAGGCGGCACTGTCACGCTGAAACTCGTCGACTGGATGATCCCTGTCCGATATCTCCGCATTTGGATGACGGAATCCTCGAACACGTGTGACACGCACGGCACCGCGGACAAGCGCAACTGCGTGGGCTACGCCATCAACGAAGTCTACGTGGGTGCGCTCTCGACCGACGGTTCCTTCAACGATTACGTGACTCATTTTCCAAGCCGCGAGCAGACCGTCACCTGGCCTTCGTCCGTAGACCCGTGGCACGCCGCTTCCGACGAGGACCACAGCCGCGGCGACCAGGTCGGCTTCGATTTCTTTTTTAACTGTGGCGTGACACGCGGCCTGCCGACGATGGTCCCCATCGCGATGCTCTACAACAACCCGGAGGACGCCGCGAACGAAATCGCCTACCTGTACAGACGGCATTATCCGATCTCGTGGATCGAGATGGGCGAAGAAGCCGACGGTCAGCACATGCTCCCGGAAGATTACGCCGCGCTGTATCTGCAGTTCGCGACCGCGATTCACAAACTGGTCCCGGAGGCGAAACTCGGCGGCCCAGCCTTCGAGGGAACCTTCGGCGATGTCGAAGTGTGGCCCGATGCCAACGGCAAAGTCTCGTGGCTCGGACGGTTTTTCGACTACCTGAAAGCGCACGGCCGCCTCGGTGACTTCACGTTCTTCTCTTTCGAGCACTATCCATATCAGGATCGGTCGAGTTATTCCTGGGCTGATCTATATCCTGAGCCGGAATACGTACGCCATATTGTCCAGGTCTGGAAAGATGACGGGCTGCCCAACGTCCCCTTCTTCATGACGGAAGGAAATATCGGCGGCGGCGCACCGCCGTCCAGCGTCAAGGCCGGGCTCTGGCTCGCCGATTACGTCGGCAGCATGATGGCTGCAGGCGCCGGCGGTACCTACTACTTCCATTACATGCCATATCCCGCTAATACTTCAGGCTTCGGAAATTTCCTGCTCATCGACAACGACTACAAGGTCACGGGATATCCTCCTCAGTACATCGCCGCGCAGATCATCTCGAAAGAGTGGGTGCAGCCGGTTGACGCGCCGCACAAGCAATTCAAGGCTGCGAGCGACGTCAATGACGCGGCGGGCAACCTCCTCGTGACGGCTTATGCCATCGAGCGCCCCGACGGTCAGTGGGCGGTCATGCTAGTGAACCGCGACCAGTCGAATGATCACGCGATCAAGATCGCTTTCGATGCCGGCAAAGCTGAGCGCCACTTCTCCGGGCAGATTGACCGCATCACGTTCGGGCCGAATGAATATCAATGGCGCCAGGAAGGCGTCCGCGGACATGCTGATCCCGACGGTCCGCCGTCGAAGTCGACGGTGCAGGGAGGAGCCGACGTGCTCTACCAGCTGCCCAAGGCGTCAATCACCGTGTTGCGCGGACATGTAGCTCCGTAGGTTGGTGGGCGTCCTGCTGAAGCTCTACGTGCCGCGCCCTGTCCCGCTAGCCTCTTAGTCTCGGGACCCAGCGCGGCACTTTCTTTCGGTATTCCTCATAGGACGCGCCGAACTGCCGCTGCAACGCCGGTTCTTCGTAAAGCACGACAAAGATGTGCGCGGTCATCAGCATCAAGGCGGCATACTCGGCTACATGCAGGGATCGAAACAGTGCCGCCTCTGCGAGAATCATGAGCGCGACACCGACATACATCGGATTGCGCACATAGCGGTGGAGTGCAGTCGTAACCAGGAATTTTGTCGGAGCTATTGGCGCCGGCGTTCCCAACCCGCGCACGGCAAATTCCCAGGCGCAGCGGAAGTAGATGGCCGCCCCGGCGGCGAAGGTGACGCTCCCGATCCATGTCAGGACTCCACTGGGAGGTGAGGAAAATCCGCCGATTAGCCAGCGAGGGATCAGGATCGCGACCGTCCCCGGCACGAGGATGGTAAAGATTGCCGTATTCACGACTGGCCAGAATCTACGCGGCATGGGCTCTGCTCCAGCAAGACAGCCGGCACAACGTTACTGTAAAATGAATGCCGGCGGAAGAGCACAAAGACGCAGCTGGCAGATTCTTCCCGAGTGGATCCTGACAATGCCATCCACCTTAATCCGCAACGGTTGACGCGGAGCGCTGCGCACACATTCGAGACATTAGGAGAGATTCCCCATGGCAGTAGGCGCCAAGATCGCAAAAACAGCCGACCGCAAGAAGGTCATGGACACCACCAAGAGCACGGATTGCCCCAAGTGCGGCAAGTCGACTCGCATCGTGAAGCGCGTGAAAGACCGCGAGCGCGGCATCCCGGGCGGGATTTACATCTCGTGCTCGGCGTGCGAGTTCTTCGAGAAGCTGTAAGGCCATCGTTCCGAGGTTTCAGCCCCTCAAGGTTTCGGAGATGCGCCGGGGCGTCTGCGTTTCTTGTCCCGGCGTTTCTTTCCTTTCCGCGGTTTCTCGAATTCATCGAACATATCGGCTTGGTCTTCGAGGCCATCCTCGGCCTCGGCGTTCAATCGGTCAGCGAAGCGGTTGATTATTTCCAGATCGCGAGCGTTGCGCGCTGCTCGTTCTTCAGCGGAAGGCCCGGGCGCTCTTATCTCAACCAGAGGGCGGCCAAATCGGGTGATCTGCACTCGTTGATTCTCCGCGTGTATCTGCCGAAGCAAAGCGGAACAGTTGCGCCGAAACTCAGAGAGGGAAATCGTTCTCATTGCCTAACGATCGGCATTATTTCGAGGCGACATTACGGCGAAGAATTTCTCGAAACTGATCAAGCTGCTCATTCGAGAGGGCGCGTTTGGGAATGGGTATGTAGATACGCGGTTGCGGCAGGACCACAAATACAGATTTGTCTTCACCCCACGCGACATAAGCGGACCACGAAACCTTCGAGTTGGCATGGGCGGTCTCAACCACAAGTCCCTCTTCAGAAGCCTCTACCGTCATTGGCAACTGGGCGGAAGGAGCTCCGGTGAATTGGCGCTTGGCAGAAATCCAGGGGCCCCCCAATATGAAACCGAACGAGACACCAGCAAGTCCGAGAAGTTCTCCCGACAACTTGAGCGATTCAAGATCTGGACGTAAATATACCAACAGAATCGCCATCGGAACGGTCAGAGCCATCACCACGTAGGCGAACCGGATAAGCCAACGACGCCACTTTTTCAGGCCTCGCCAGACAAGCAGGCCGTGATAATAATCCGCAGCAGTGAGCTGGAATGTGAATCGAATCGAGGCGACCTGCGTTTCGGAAGTTTCCATACTCAGGAAGTGATCTGCCCCAGGATCGCCCTTGCTTCCGCGGCGGGGTCGGCAGCCTCGGTGATCGGCCGTCCGACTACGATGTGGCTGGCTCCGGAAGCGATCGCCTCGGCTGGGGTGACGACACGCACCTGGTCACCGACGCTGCTGCCCGCTGGCCGCACCCCCGGTGTGACCAGGGCAAACCGGTCGCCCAGATTGGCGCGCAGTTTGGACGCTTCCCGCGCCGATGTCACCACGCCCTGGCATCCGCTGGCAAGCGCCAGCGTCGCCAGGCGCAGGACGGTGTCTTCGACCGATCCGCACACTCCTAGTGTTTCCAGATCATGCCCGTCCATGCTCGTAAGCACCGTCACGGCGAGGACCATCAAGGCGGGTCGAGTCTTCGCGGCTTCCACCGCTGCGCGCAGCATCTTGCTGGTCCCGGCCGAGTGAACGGTCAACATGCTCACGCCGAGCTTTTCCGCCTCGGCCACGGCTGCTCCTACCGTGTTGGGGATGTCATGATATTTGAGGTCGAGAAACACACGCCGTCCGGAGGCCACAAGATCGCGCACGATCTGCGGTCCGACAGCGGTATAAAGCTGCATGCCGACTTTGTAGGTCAGGGCCGACTCGCCCACCGCCGCCACAATCTTCTGGGCGGCGGCGGCAGTCGAAACATCCAGCGCAACAATCAGCCGCTCGCGCGGGTCTCCACCTCGATAGCGAGGGCTACCGTTCGGGATGCGGTTGGCCAAAACTGCCGTCATCCCGGCTAGTGTACGGGTTTTACGGGAGTTGCGCTACAGTGGGACGGTTGTAGGCGACCGTTTGATATTCCGGCTTGGTTTGTGGCCGGACCTTGGCGACTACCGTCGGATCGACCAGATCCAGACGTACGCGTTGCAACCCATGCGCCTTCATCTGCAGCGCCTGAGCTGCCCCATAAGAAACGTCGATAATCCGGCCCGGAACGATGGGTCCCCGGTCATTCACCCGGACGACTACCGCCTTCCCGTTGCGGAGGTTGGTGACCCTCACGTAGCTTCCCATGGGAAGCGTCAAGTGGGCGGCCGTCATGTCGTACATGTTGTACGGCTCGCCGCTGGCCGTTTCTTTCCCCTCGAACTTCGCTCCGTACCAGGATGCTGTCCCCACCTGATACGGGTTGGTCTTTCCGACCTGTTTGCGGACTACGGGTTGTACCTGAATCGAACTAGTAGGAGCCGGTTTCGCCTCCGAGTTGTTCGGTCCCTGAGCCGCTCCCAGGCCGACGATCATCATGCCGATCGCCAGTCCATGAGCTATACGTCTCTGCATTCAGTTCTCCTCGCATACTCAAAAGTTACCTTTGGCCTAAGGCTGGTCTTTGCTGCAGTTCGTAGATGCTATCGGCCTGCCAAACGGTGTGTCAAGGCGAAAGGACAGGTACGAACGTGATCTCCTAGTTATGGAAATCATACGTAACATACTGGTAATTTATGGAGATGCGAGGAAATGCCTTTGTTTCAGAAAGTTTACGCCTTTACTCTGTAGTAAATAGCACACTCGACGCTGCAGAGTAGAAATTACAAACGGTTTGTAATCAACGACTTACAGGATATGACTGCTGTAACATTAACAAAATCAAGAACTTAATAGAGGCAGCCTCGCACTTTGCCTGCACAATATTTTCTATACCGGGAGATATTTAGTAGGTTCCCGATGCCTGCCGATATGAGATTCTGTGCCAAACTCAGGCGGCGTCCGAGATTTACGAGAACGGAAGTCTATGGCCGAAAAACCACCTGTCGTACTCACCATCGCGGGTTTTGACCCCTCTTCGGGAGCCGGCGTCACCGCCGACATCAAGACCATCGCCGCCCACGCCTGCTATGGCGTGTCCTGCATCACGGCTTTAACCGTGCAGTCGACGGCGGGTGTCCGGAGGGTTGAACCGGTCGATACGGCGCTGGTAAAGGAAACGCTAGAAGAGCTGGCGGCCGATCTGGATATCGCAGCCATTCACATCGGCATGCTCGGCAGCGGAAAGGTGGCCAGGGTCGTGGCGGACTTTCTTGCCTCCCTGCGATCGGGCAACGCTTCAGGCCCGCAAGTCGTTCTGGATCCTATACTTAAGTCATCCTCCGGTGCCGATCTGCTGGACGC
>Ga0335080_10000201_pt1 | contig 53435 bp, 54 predicted proteins | sample Lox_Sample_34_FD_206720 | JGI IMG/M metagenome (GOLD analysis project Ga0335080, IMG submission 206720) | Soil microbial communities from Loxahatchee National Wildlife Refuge, Florida, United States - Lox_Sample_3.4 | ecosystem: Environmental > Terrestrial > Soil > Wetlands | place: USA... | reverse complement strand
GCCAGCGACTCCTCGGAGCGGTTCGGGATGTCCCGCGTGATCTCCTCGTCGCCGAGCTTCGTCGACCGGGCGTCGACCTCGTACTCGTGGATGTGGATCGACGAGAGGATGTCGTCCTTGACGATCCGCTCGCTGAGGACGATCGCGTCCTCGAAGTTGTAGCCCTCGAACGGCATGAAGGCCACGAGCAGGTTCGCGCCGAGCGCGAGCTCGCCGTTGTCGGTCGAGCTGCCGTCGGCGAGCACCTCGCCCGCCCTCACCTTGTCGCCCAGGAGCACCACCGGCTTGTGGTGGATGAGCGTGCCCTGGTTCGAGCGCATGAACTTCGTCATCGTGTACTCGTCGCGGCCGTCCTTCGTCTCGACGACGATCTTCTCGGCGTCGACGTCGGCGACGGTGCCGGCGCGCTCCGCGATGACGACGTCGCCCGAGTCGACGGCGGCGCGGTACTCGAGGCCGGTGCCGACGAGCGGCGCCTGCCGGATGAGCAGGGGCACGGCCTGCCGCTGCATGTTCGCGCCCATGAGCGCGCGGTTCGCGTCGTTGTGCTCGAGGAACGGGATCAGCGCCGTCGACACCGACACGATCTGCGCCGGCGCGACGTCCATGAACTCGACCGCCTTCGGCGGCGCGGTCACCGCCTCGCCCTCGGCCGAGCGGCAGAGCACCGCGTCGCCGAGCAGCTTGCCGGTCTTGTCGGTGTCCGCGGTCGCCTGCGCGATCGTGTAGCGCGACTCCTCGACGGCGTCGAGGTAGACGATCTCGTCCGTGACCTTGCCGGCCACGACCTTCCGGTACGGCGTCTGGACGAAGCCGAACTCGGAGACGGTCGCGTACGAGGCGAGGTAGCCGATCAGGCCGATGTTCGGGCCCTCCGGCGTCTCGATCGGGCACATGCGCCCGTAGTGCGTCGGGTGGACGTCGCGCACCTCGATCGGCGCGCGCTCGCGGGTCAGGCCGCCGGCGCCGAGCGCCGACAGGCGGCGGCGGTGGGTAAGCCCGGCGAGCGAGTTCGTCTGGTCCATGAACTGCGACAGCTGCGAGGAGCCGAAGAACTCCTTCAGCGCCGCCACGACCGGCCGGATGTTGATGATCGTCTGCGGCGTGATCGTGTCGACGTCCTCCGTCGTCATCCGCTCGCGGACGACCCGCTCCATGCGGTAGAGGCCGACCCGGAACGCCTCCTGGATCAGCTCGCCGACCGTGCGGAGCCGGCGGTTGCCGAAGTGCTCGTACTCGTCGAGCTCGGCCGCGATCGGCGCGCGCGGCAGGCCGATCGCGTCGGCGGCGAAGTCCTTCGAGTCCTCCGGGACGCCGAGCATGACCGGCAGCGCCACGAGCTTGCGCACGAGCGCGACGATGTCCTCCGTCGTGAGGACGCGCGTGTCCTCCGGGACGTTGACGCCGAGGCGCTGGTTCAGCTTGTAGCGGCCGACCTTCGTCAGGTCGTAGCGCTTGGGGTCGAAGAACAGCGCGCGCAGCAGGTTCCGCGCGTTGTCGAGCGTCGGCGGCTCGCCCGGCCGCTGCTTCTTGAAGACCTCGATCAGGGCCTCCTCCTCGCGCGTGGAGGGATCCTTCTCGAGCGTGTTCACGATGTAGGGCGAGTTGTCGAAGAGGGCGAGGATCGCCTCGTTCGTCGACGTGTCGAGCGCGAAGCCGGTCGACGGGTCCTCGGCGGGGAGGGCACGGAGGAGCGTCGTGATCGGCAGCTTGCGCTTCCGGTCGATGCGGGCGTAGACGACGCCCTTCTTGTCGATCTCGAGCTCGAGCCACGAGCCGCGGCTCGGCATCAGGTTGGCGGTGAAGACCTGCTTCGTCGGGTCCTTCGGCTCCATCAGGTAGGCGCCCGGGGAGCGGACGAGCTGCGTGACGATGACGCGCTCGGTGCCGTTGATGATGAAGGTCCCGAACTCGGTCATCATCGGGAAGTCGCCCATGAAGACCGTCTGCTCCCGGATCTCGCCCGTGTCCTTGTTCACGAAGCGGACCGTCATGGAGAGCGGGGCCTGGTAGGTGAGGTCCTTCTCGCGGCACTCCTTGATCGAGAACTGCGGCTCACCGAACTGGTAGTCGCCGAACTCGACGGCGAGGGACCCCGTGTAGTCCTCGATCGGCGAGATGTCGTCGATGGTCTCCCGAAGCCCCTCGTCCAGGAACCACTGGAACGAGGCCTTCTGGATGTCGATCAGATTGGGGAGGTCGAGGACGTGTTCGAGGCGGGAAAAGGACTTACGCGCGCGGGGCAAAGCGACCTTGGTGGTCAAAGAAGAAGCCTCCCTTGGGGACGTGCGAAATCAGGCGGATCCAGGCGTGCGGATGGGTGCGGACGAGCGGAACGTCGGCGCAACCCGCCAGGGTACCGGAAACCACCCCTTTACCGCAAGCAGAGGCCTGCGGCCGTCGCCGGTATGCCGCCGAAATGTAGCGCGCGATCCCCGATCCGTCCAGGGCGGCCCTGTGGAAGGCCGGGGGAAGGCACCCGGATGAGGGCCGGCGCCTTCCCCCGCGGGTGCCGTCAGGGCCCCGTCTTCGACTGCCTGCTAGCGGCGGCTGTGGTGGTGGCCGCCCTTCCCGTGCCAGCCGGTGGTCGTCGTCTGGGTCGACGTCGTCCCGGTGGTGGTGGTGTGGGTCGACGTCGTGTGCTCGGGCTTCATCGGGCGGACGGCGAGGATCCCGACCCCCCGGGCGCTCAGGGTCGAGCCGTTGACGCAGCCCTCGGCGGCGACCATGACGGTCTGGCCGCTCGTGCCGACGGTGACGGTCACGACCTGGCCGGGAGCGAACCCGTGCTCGCCGGACTTCGTCACCGTCACCGTGAAGGTCTGCGGCGCCGAGGTCGTGCCGAGCACGTGTGCCCGCTGGCAGGACGGGGTCGTCGTCGTCCCGGTCGTGCCGGTGGTGACCGTCGAATCGTGCTTGCCGCCGTGGTTCCCCGAGGCGGCGAGCGCGTACGACGCGCCGACCCCGGCGGCGCCGACGACGATGAGCAGGAGGATTCTCAGCTTCACTCGATCTCCTTCCGGTCTGTCACCAGCTAGATGCCGGGAGATCGGCGCCCTTGCGGCCGTGCGTGTAAGACCTCGGTAAAACGCCGAACGGGCGCCTTCCGGCGCCCGTTCGCATGCCACGAGGCGGACCCTCGAACGAGTGACAGGTCAGCGCAGCGCGCGTCGAGCCAGCGTCCAGGCGGCGAGATACCGCTCGACCGCCGGCGGGCCGGTCGCGGCGTCGCCGAGCGCGAGCTGCGCCCGCGCCTGCGCCAGAAGCTGCGCGTTCCCGGCAGCCGCGTCGGCGATCGCCGTCGTGGCCAGAGCCCGATCGGCGGCGACGATCGCGCCGATCGGCGGATCGACGCCCCGCACCCGCTGAAGAGCCGCGACCGCCACCTTCGTCAGCTCGAACACCGCGAAGCCGCCCATCGCGGTCGGGTGCGCCGAGTCGACCCAGAGCGCCTGTGAGAGCGCGAGCCCGAGCGCCGCGGCCGCGGTGCGGAGGAGCAGCGCGTCCGCCGGCGAGGACGACGCGACGAGGGCCAGCACCTGGGCGCGCGCGTCCGTCAGCGCGTCTCTCGGGGCCACCGGCACGGGCACCGGCCCGAGCTGGCCGAGCTGCGCGCCGACCGACCAGCCCGTGTCGATCGTCCAGTGCACGGGCGTCCCGAGCGAGTACGTGAACGTCCCGCCGAGGACGGCGTCGGCGATCGCCGTGCTCGTCCCGACGCCGCCGTCGCCGCTCTGCTCCGGCGGCAGCGCCTCGAAGTACGCGGGCGGCCGGTAGCGCACCGGGCCGGTTCCGTTCGGCACCTGCACCTGGAACGTCAGCACGTACGACGTCCCGACGACTGCCGGGAAGACGCTCCACCAGAGATGGCCTCCCGTGGTGTCGAGGAAGACCAGCCGCTCGCCGCCGAGGAGCGGCGGCGTCGTGACGCTTGCCGGAACGACGGAGCCGGTGCCGGGATCGACCTGGAGGATGATCTGCGCCCCCGCGAGCGCTGGATCGCGCAGCGTGAACGTCAGCGACCACGTCTGCGTGCCGCCGCCGGGCGGGACGACGTCGGTTGTCGGGACGACGAGCGTCCGTGACGCGTCGAAGCCGGTCTGCGTGTCGCCGTGGAAGCCGAAGCCGAAGCCGAGCGGCTTGTCGATGGTCGCGTACTGCTGCCCGAACGGGAAGTTGGCGCCCGCGTACAGCGTCGCCGCGCTCTCGACGATCGGGAACGCCGGCAGGGGCGGCTGGAGCGGCTGTGTCCACTGGGGCCCGACCTCGTCGAGCGAGATCTCCGGCGACGGGAGGTCGATGGTCGCCGACGAGAGCATCTGCGGGCTCCAGTTGCGAATCGCCGGATAGGTCGTGACGGTGGAGATGGCGTCTGCACCAGCCGGCACGGTCGCGAAGGCGCCTCGGAGCGACACCGCCGCGGCTTCCGGGTCGGTGCCGGGGAACGGCCCGCTCTGCGCCTTCGGCGACGCGACGAGAAGCGCCGCGGCGGCAACCGCCGCGAGCGCGAGTGCCTTGTGTCTCATGGAGAGCCTCCCTCTGTGACAGCAGGGCGACCGTAGGCGCCCGCGCGGGCGCGGACAATCGGCAGAAGGCCGTAGACGTCGAAGGGCGCCTCTCGGCGCCCCTCGATCCACGGACGGTGCGGGTCGCTACTTGACCTCGACCTCGGCGCCGGCCTCCTCCAGCTGGGCCTTGATCGAGTCGGCCTCGTCCTGGGCGATGCCCTCCTTGACCGGCTTCGGGGCCGAGTCGACGAGGTCCTTCGCCTCCTTGAGGCCGAGCCCGGTGACCGCGCGCACGACCTTGATCACCTGGATCTTCTGCTGGCCGGCGCCGGTGAGGACGACGTCGAACGACGTCTTCTCCTCGGCGGCGGCGCCGTCGCCCCCGGCGGGAGCGGCGCCCGCGGCGGCCACGGCCACCGGAGCGGCGGCGGTGATGCCCCACTCGTCCTCGATCTTCTTCTTCAGCTCGACGAGCTCGAGAACGGACATCTTTCCGAGCGAGTCGAACACCTCGTCTACTGCTGCCATGGTCTAGCTCTCCTCCGTTTCAGTGCTTTCGGGCTCTTCGGCGGCGGACGCTGTGGCGTCCGCCTGTTCGGGCTGGTCGGCTTCCTCGGCCTCGACGACCTCGGCGGCCTGTGCCGCCTCGGGCTCGGCCGCCGGCGCCTCCTCGGCAGCCGGCTCGGCGGCGGACGTGTCGCCCTGCGCCTGGAGCTGCTCGATGCGGGCGTCGATCAGGCCGATCAGGTTCTGCAGCGGCGCGTTCAGGAGGGCGACGAACGTCGTCAGCGGGGCGACGACGGCACCGAGCACCTGGCCGCGCAGGATGTCCACCGGCGGGAGCGTCGCGAGGCTCTCGACCTCCTCGGCCGTGACCGTGTGGCCCTGCATGACGCCGCCGCGGATCGCGAGCATCTTCGTGTCGCGGGCGCTGTCGGCGAGCGCCTTCGCGGCGGCGACCATGTCGCCGTCGGCCTCGAGGAACGCGATCGCGCTCGGGCCCTCGAGCAGCTGCAGCAGCGCGTCGGCGCCGGCCGCCTCGGCGGCCCGCCGCGTGAGCGTGTTCTTCACGACCGTGAAGCGGGCGCCACTCGCGAGCAGCCTCGAGCGGAGCTCGTCGATCTGCGGCATCGTCAGCCCGCGGTAGTCGGCCACGAGCAGCGTGTCGGAGGCCTTCAGGCGCTCCGTCAGCTCTGCGACGACCCTCTCCTTGTCCTCTTTCTTCATGTCACGTCCTCCGGAAATGACTAGGCCCGCACGGAGGCGGGCCAAGGAGAGGAGAGCCGAAGCCCTCGTCGCTGCCCCACCTCGGCTGGACTTCCGCTCCGGAGAGCTGCCAGCTGTCTTCGGCGGTCGCTAGTCGATCAGGCCGAAACTGTAGCTGCCTCCTGCGCGGGCTGCCCGTCGAGCTCGTCGACGATCCCGCGCGTGCGGGCCGGGTCGACGTGGACGCCGGGGCCCATCGTCGAGGCGAGCGTGATCTGGCGGATGTAGCGGCCCTTCGCGGCAGCCGGCTTCGCGCGGACGATCTCGTCGACGACGGCGGCGTAGTTCTCGACGAGCGCCCGCTCGTCGAAGCTCCGCTTGCCGATCGCGACGTGGACGTTGGCGCCGCGGTCGGTCCGGTACTCGAGCTTGCCGGCCTTCGCCTCGCCGACGGCCTTGGCGACGTCCATCGTCACCGTGCCCGTCTTCGGGTTCGGCATCAAGCCGCGCGGGCCGAGGATCCGGCCGAGCTTGCCGACGTTCGCCATCTGGTCGGGCGTCGCGATCGCCACGTCGAAGTCGGTGAAGCCCTCCTCGATGCGCTTGGCGAGGTCGGCCGAGCCGACGACGTCCGCCCCCGCCTCCTCCGCCTCGCGGGCCTTGTCGCCCTCCGCGAAGACCGCGACCCGGACGTCCTTGCCGCTGCCGTGCGGGAGCATCAGCGTCCCGCGCAGCTGCTCGTCCGCGTGGCGGACGTTGAGCCCGAGCCGGAAGTGCACCTCGACGGTCTCGTCGAACTTCGTCGCCTGGAAGGACTTGAGCAGCCGCACCGCCTCGACGGGCGAGTAGAGCTTCTCGCGGTCGATCGCCGCGCGGGCGGACGTGTACCGCTTGCCGTGATGCGCCATTACAGGTCCACCTCCACGCCCATGCTGCGCGCCGTGCCGGCGATGATCAGCGCCGCGTGGTCGACGTCGCGCGCGTTCAGGTCCGGGAGCTTCGTCTCGGCGATCTGGCGCACCTGCTCGCGCGTCAGCCGCCCCACCTTCGTCCGGTTCGGCTCCGCCGAGCCCTTCTCGAGCCGCAGCGCCTCCTTGATCAGGACGGCGGCCGGCGGCGTCTTCGTGATGAACGTGAACGAGCGGTCCTCGAAGACGGTGATCTCGACCGGCGTGATGCGGCCGTTCTGGTCGGCCGTCTGTGCGTTGAACGCCTTGCAGAACTCCATGATGTTGACCCCGTGCTGTCCGAGCGCGGGGCCGACCGGCGGCGCAGGGTTCGCCTGCCCGCCCGGAATCTGGAGCTTGATGATCGTCAGGACTTTCTTGGCCACGTCTGAATCCTCTTAGTCGAGCTTCTTCACGTTGTCGAATCCGACCTCGACCGGCACCTGCCGCTCGAAGATGTTCACCATCACCTGGAGCTTCTGCTGGTCGGCGTTCACGTCGGTGATCTCACCGTCGAAGTCCGCGAGCGGGCCGGAGGTGATCTTCACCGACTCGCCGAGCTGGAACTCCACCTGGGCGCGCGCCTGGGCGCCGACGCCGGCGCCGGTGTGGAGGATCCGGTCGACCTCGGGCTGCGACAGCGGCACGGGCTTCGAGCCGGCGCCGACGAAGCCGGTCACCCCGGGGGTGTTCTTCACGACCGTCCAGGCGTCGTCGTTCAGGTCCATGTTCACGAGCACGTAGCCGGGGAGGACGCGCTTCTCGGCCTGCACCTTCTGGCCGTCCTTCGTCTCGATCACCTGCTCGGTCGGGACGACGACGCGGCGGAACCGCTGGCGCTGGTTCATCGACTCGATCCGGTGCTCGAGGTTGGCCTTCACCTTGTTCTCGTGCCCGGAGTAGGTGTTGATCACGTACCAGCGAAACATCTCGTCCTCTCTACTTCAGCAGGATGTGCTGGACGACGTACTTCCAGAGCTCGTCGTTGAGCCAGAGGAAGGCTCCGACGATGATGCAGGCGATCAGCACGACGGCGGTGCCGCTGACGACGCCCTTCTGGCTCGGCCACTCGACCTTCTGCAGCTCGCCCCAGGACTCGCGGATGAAGCGCACCGTGCCCGAGCCGGGCACGTGCCGCTCCTCGGTCTTCCGCTCCGGCTTGCGCGGCTCCGGGCGCGAGTCGCCGCTCTCGACCGGCCGGACGGGAGGAGGCGGAGGCGCCCCGCCCGCGAGGGCCGGCTCCTGTTGCGCGCGCCGCGCGCGCCGCTGCTGACGGGTCTGCCTGGCCATCCACGTGCGCCTAGCGGGTCTCCCGGTGCACGGTGTGGCAGCCGCACCAGCGGCAGTACTTCTTGAACTCGACGCGGTCGGGCGAGTTCCGCTTCGACTTCTGCGTCTGGTAGTTGCGCCGCTTGCACTCCGTGCACGCGAGCGTGATCGCGACTCGAACTCCGGTTGCCATGTCTCTGTTCTCTTGCCTCGAGGTGGACGCGTGAGTAGCGCCGGGTGGGCTCGAACCACCGACCTCTGCATTATGAGTGCAGCGCTCTGACCAGCTGAGCTACGGCGCCCCGCGCCGGCGGAGTGTAGCGGAAGTCCGGCCCCGCTCCTGCGAGACTCCGGGCCGGATGGAGGTCTACGTCACGGGCGCGGACGGGTTCATCGGCGGCCACGTCGTCCGGGTGCTCCGGGAGCGCGGCGCCGAGGTGCGAACGGACTTCGTCGACCTCTGCGACGCGGAGGGGATCGAGCGGATGCTCCGCGGCTGCGACGCCCTCGTCCACGTGGCCGCCCTCTACAGCTACCGGGACGCCGACGCGGCCGAGCTGGAGCGGGTCAACGTCGAGGGGACGCGGACGGTGCTGGCGGCGGCGGCGCGGACGGGGGTGCGCCGGATCGTCCACACGAGCACCTGCGGGACCTGCGGGCCCGTCGCCGGCCGGCCCGCGACCGAGGAGGACGGGCCGGCGGCGTACGAGCTGGCGGTGCCGTACAAGCGGACGAAGCTCGCGGCGGAGGAGCTCGCGCTCGCAGCGGCGCGGGAGGGCGCGGAGGTCGTGGTCGTCAATCCCACGACGCCGATCGGGGACGGCGACCGGCGCCCGACGCCGACGGGCGCGATGGTCGCCGGCGTCGCCCGCGGGCGCTACCGCGCGTACCTCGCCGGCACGGGCGTCAACGTCGTGGACGTCCGCGACGTCGCGCTCGGGCACGCGCTCGCCCTCGAGCGCGGGCGTGCCGGCGAGCGCTACCTGCTCGGAGGCGTCGACCTCTGGCTCGGTGAGCTGTTCGGGGCGATCGCGGCCGCCGCCGGCAGGCGCCGCCCACGGCTCCGCGTACCGTATGCCGCCGCCCGCGCGGCGGCCGCGGTCGGGCTGACGAACCGGCAGGAGGTGCGGCTCGCCCGGCTGCCGATGTTCTTCTCGAGCGCGAAGGCGGAGCGGGAGCTCGGCTACCGGCCGGGGCCGGTCGAGCCGGCGATCGCGCGCGCCGTGGAGGAAGCTCTGGGACCTAGCTGTAGCGCTTGACGAAGGCGAGCGTCCTCGACCAGGCGTCCTCGGAGTCGGCGAGGTAGTCCTCCTGCTTCCGGTCGAAGAAGCTGTGCGGCGCGCCGTCGTAGGTGACGACCTCGTGCGGGACGCCGGCGAGCTTCAGCGCGGCGTCGAAGGTCGCGTTGACATCGGCCGTGATGTTCTGGTCGTCGCCCGCCTGGAGCGCGAGGATCGGCGCCGCGATCTCGCCAGCCCGCTCGGTCGGACCGAGCACGCCGTTGCGCTCGCCCGGATGGCCGTAGAAGCCGACGGCGCCGGCGAGGCCGTGCCCCGCGGCCGCGGCGAGCCATGAGTGCCGGCCGCCGAAGCAGAAGCCGACGGAGAAGATCGCCCTGCAGCCGCGCCGCTCGAGCTCCGCCACCGCCGCGCCGACGTCGAGCTGGACGGTCTCCGGCGTCGTCTGCGCCACCTCGGCCATGTAGTCCCAGTCGTTCTCGCGCTTCGCGACGCCCGCGGTGCGGCCGAAGTAGTCGAACGCGATCGCGGCGTAGCCGCGCTCGGCGAAGCGGAGGGCGAGCTCCTCGTAGAAGCGATAGAGCCCGCGGACGTCCGGGAGGACGACGATCCCGATGTCGGCCGGCTCGTCCGGCGTCGCGAGGAAGGCGGCGAAGCGGTTCCCGTCGACCGCCTCGAGGGTCAGGTCGTCGTGGGAGACCGCCGCCCCGGAGATGACCGGGATCGGCGGCTCGGAGTCGAGCTCGAAGCACATCCGGGCTGGACAATACGTCAGAAGGAAGCCGGCCGCGGGCGGCGTACAGAGGCCGAAGCGATGGCGGAGCAGTCGCATCGCGAGGAGATGAGCGCCGCGATCCGCGCCCAGCGCGAGCGGCAGGCCGTGCCGCGCACGCTCGCCGGGATGGACGATCCCGCCGCCGAGCCCGCGCCGGAGCCGGCCGCGGAGGCGCCGCCCGGACCCGAGCCGGCCCCGGACCAGCTGCTGCGCAAGGGCCGGTTCTCCCGCTTCCTCGGCGGGTAGTCCCGCCCCGCCGGATCCGCGCGCCCGCGGATGGCCCTCCGGACCACCGGGCGGAGGCTTGCCTCCTCACGGACAAGGAGGTGGACATGCCAGACCTGGACCTCGCGGCCGTCTCGGTCCGGCTCGCCGACGAGCTGCGCGAGGCCGGCGTCGAGTTCGAGGTGCTCACACACCGCCGGACGACGACCGCCGGCAGCGAGGCGCGAGTGCTCGGCGTGGCGCCGGAGGAGACCGCGAAGACGCTGATCACGAAGGGCGAGCGAGGCTACGTGCGCGCGGTCGTCCCGGCGGCAGGGCATCTCGACCTGGCGAAGCTCACCGCGGTGCTCGACGGGGAGACGATGACCCTCCTGACGGAGGCGGAGCTCGTCAGCGCGTACCCGCAGTTCGAGCTCGGCGCGGTGCCGCCGTTCGGCGGGCCGGAGGGCGACCGCGTCGTCGTCGACGCCGCGCTCGCCGGGTGCGAGTCGGTCGTCCTCGACGCCGGCGTCCACGACGCGTCGATCAAGCTGCACGGCCGGGACCTCGTGTCGGTGGCCCACGCCGCCGTGGCGGAGATCGCGAAGCCGTAACTCATACGAACTTCATACGGCTCACAGCCGTTTTCAGCCGCCTTCGGGTGCGATGAATGAGCCGTGGCCAGGGTGCTCGTCAGCGATCCGGACTCGCAGTGGCGGATCGCCCTCAGCGCGATCGCCGAGGCGCTCGGCCACGAGGCGGTCACGGATCTGAGCCGGGGCCCGGTCGACGTCGTCGTCGTCGAGCCGCTCTCGCGAGAGGCCGTCGCGCTCGCCCGCGAGGCGGGCCCGGCGCCCGTCGTCTGCGTCACCGGCGGCCGCCGCGTGATCGGCGGCTGGCTGCTCGAGCCGGTCGCCTACCTCGAGAAGCCGGTGCAGGTCGGCCCGTTCGTGCGGACGCTGACGCGCGCGCTCGAGGACGAGCGCCGCGCCGCAACGGCCGCCTGATCCCTACCTCGTTCGCTCCACCCGGGCGACGGCGTCGGGGCCGAGGCCGACCACCGTCAGCGTCTCGCGCGCGGTGAGGCTCGACCCCTCGCTCAGGAGGATGCGCATGCCCGGGATTCTCGCCGCCGCCGTGAGAAGATCGGCGCCGCTTGGCTCTCGCGACCCACGACCAGAAGCCCGCCGGCGTCGCCCGCTTCCTGCCGGTGATCGACTGGCTCCCCCGCTACGACCGGCGCTGGCTGCGCGGGGACGTGACGGCGGGGATCGCGGTGACGGCGCTGATCGTCCCGAAGAACCTCGGCTACGCCGGAATCGCCGGCGTGCCGCTCCAGAACGGGCTGTACGCCGCGGCCGCCGGCGCCATCGTCTACGCGCTCTTCTGCACGTCGCGCCACATCTCGACGGGGCCGAGCTCGTCGCTCGCCGCCGTCGCCGGCGGCGCGGTGCTGGTGACCAAGCTCGGCGGCCACGAGGCGGCGCAGCTCGTGGCGGCGATCACGCTCGTGACCGGGATCCTGTTCGTGCTCTTCGCGCTGTTCCGGCTCGGCTGGATCGCCCAGTTCCTGTCGAAGGCGGTGATCACCGGCTTCCTCGCCGGCGCCGCCGTCGACGTCGTGATCGGCGAGCTGCCGAAGCTGACCGGCACCTCCTCGAGCGGCGACAGCGCCTGGCGCGAGCTCTGGACGTGGCTCCAGTCGCTCGGCGACATCCACTGGACGACGCTGCTCGTCGCCGTCGTCTCGCTGACCGTGATCCTCGTGCTGCGCTTCACCGTGCCGGCCGTCCCCGGCGCGCTCGTGCTCGTCGTCGGCGGGCTCGTCGCCTCCGGGCTGTTCGACCTCGGCTCGCACGGGGTCGCGCTCGTCGGCCACGTGCCGCGCGGGCTCCCGTCGCCGGAGCTGCCTGCGTGGTCGATCGTCCGCGACCACTACGCCGTCGTCGTCATCGCCGCGCTCGCGCTGCTGCTGATCGGCTTCTCGCAGACGGCCGGCGACGCGCGCGCGTTCGCGGCGCGGCACCGCTACCGGGTCGACGTGAACCAGGAGGCGGTCGCGCAGGGGATGGCGAACCTCGGCGCCGGCGTGTTCCAGGGGATGCCGGTGTCGACGAGCCTGTCGGCGAGCTCGCTGAACGAGTCGGCGGGCGCGATGACGCCGGTCGCCTCGCTCGTGACCGGGGCGCTCGTGCTGCTGACGCTGATCGTGCTCGCGCCGCTGTTCTCGAGCCTTCCGAAGGCGGTGCTCGGCGCCGTGATCATCGACGCGGTCGTCTTCGGGATGATCGACGTGCCGGAGCTGCGCCGCCTCCATCGCGTGACGCGGTTCGACTTCTGGGTCGCGGTGGCGGCGATCGTCGGGGTGCTCTCGGGCGGCGTGCTCGCCGGCGTCGTCGTCGGAGTCGCACTCTCGCTGATCTGGCTCGTCTACGTCGCGACGCGGCCGGCGATGCCGCTGCTCGGGCGCGAGCCGGGCACGCAGGTGTACCGCGACCTCGTCGAGAACCCCGACGACGAGACGTATCCCGGGATCGTCGTCCTCCGCCTCGACGGCGGCCTCTTCTTCGCGACGGCCGAGGCGCTCGAGGACCGCGTCCGTGCGCTCGCCGAGGAGACGACGATGCGGACGCTCGTGCTCGACCTCGAGGGCGTCGACTTCATCGACTCGCAGGGAGCGTCGAAGCTGACCGAGCTGCACGACCTCGCGGAGGCGAGCGACGTCTCGTTCCGGCTCGCCCGCGTGAAGCCGAACGTGCTCGCCGTGCTCCGGGCCGACGGGATCGTCGAGCGGATCGGCGCCGACCACATCCACGGCAACGTGCACCGGGCGGTCGACGCATCGTCCTAGTGGGCGAGCGTCGGCGCCGGCAGCAGCGCGATCAGGATGACCGCGAAGATCAGCAGCCCGACGCCGACCGAGATCAGTCCGATCCGCGCGCCGCGCACGGGGAAGTGGCTGCTGATCCCGATCAGGAACAGCACGCTCGCGAGGATCACCGTCGTCCGGACGTAGTCGTCGGCGACGCCGGCGGCGTGCTCGCCCTCCTTGTAGAGGGAGTCGGCCTCGGCGTCGAGGTGGACCGACTCCGCCTGGCCCGGCGGGTGGTACTGCGGCATATAACCCGGCCCGGCCGGCGCGTTCGGGTTCGTGAACGGGTGCGTCGCCATCCATGCGTCGAACGCCACCTTGTAGCCCGGCCGGAACCGCCGCTCGGCGACGGCGGCCGCCTGCTTCCGGCCGCTGATGTACGCGCCGAACCACGCGTTGAACGTCGTCGAGTCGCCGACCCGGTACGTCAGTGCCTCCTGGTAGGCGCGGTTCGCCTTCGCGCGCGTCGCGGACGCCTTGGCCAGCTTCAGCGACGACTCCGTCCCCCACTTCGCCGCGGAGAATCCCGACCAGGCGGCGATGATCGCCACAAGGGAGAGGACGACCGCCTCGGCGACCGTGATCCCCAGGTGGCGTCCGTCTCCGTGGTGATGCGCGTGCTCGCCGATCTCCTTGCCGACCTCGGACGCCGACAGTCCACCTTCGGGCAGAGCCCCCTCCTCGTTCGGTCCCGCGATTGTCGGCGCGGCCCCGGACGGAGCCGTCGCAGCGGCGATCTGCCAGAGTGCACGGGGGCAGGCGACCGAAGGAGCGCGCCCGATGGCGTTCGACCTCGTGATCGAGATCGAGAACGAGCCCGGAGCGCTCGCGCGCGTCGCGGCCGCGGTCAGCGACGCCGGCGTGAACCTGGCGGCGGCGACGTGCATGGGGACGGCCGACCGGGTCGAGCTGCACATCCTCGTCCCGCACGCCGAGGCCGCGAGGCACGCGCTCGCGATCTCGCACGTCGGCGTCAGCCGTGAGCGCGAGGTGGTCGTCGTCGACGTCGAGGACCGGCCGGGCGTGCTCGCGGACCTGACGCGCAAGGTGGCGGAGGCCGGCGTCGACCTCGATCTCGTCTACGTCGCGACGCGCAACCGCCTCGTCTTCGGCTCGGCCGACCTGGACGGGCTGAAGGCCGCGCTCGAGCGGCCGAGCCTCTAGGCCGTGGTCCGAGCCGTCCGGGGCTCGTCGGCGAGCGAGACGAGGTCGCGGTCGAGCTGGTCGGTGGCGGTGACGCCGAGCAGCTTGAGCGTGCGCGTGTAGTCGTCGCGGAGGAGCGTCGCCAGGTGGTCGACGCCCGCCTCGCCGCCGGCCATGAGCGCGTACAGGTAGGGGCGCGCGACGAACGCCGCCCGGGCTCCGAGGGCGACCGCGGCCGCCACGTCGGCGCCCGAGCGCACGCCGCCGTCGACGTACACCTCCGCGCTCGCGCCGACCGCGTCCACCACCGCCGGCAACAGCTCGAGCGGCGCGATCGCCCGGTCGAGCTGGCGCCCGCCGTGATTCGACACGGCGACGGCGTCGACCCCCGCGGAGACGACCTCGACCGCGTCGTCGACGCGCTGCACACCCTTGACGACGATCGGGCCCGCCCACTGAGAGCGGAGCCAGTCGATGTCGGCCACCGTCACCGTCGGGTCGAACACCGTGTTCATCAACCCCATCACGTCCTCGGCCGCGCCGAGCGTCGCGAACGAGACCGGCTCGGTCGTCAAAGCGTCGAAGAGCCAGCGCGGCTTCCCGATCATGCCGAGGAGCGTCCGCTTCGTCAGCGTCGGCGGGATCGTCAGCCCGTTGTAGACGTCGCGATGGCGGGCGCCCGCGACCGGGACGTCCACGGTGAGGACGAGCGCCCGGTATCCGCTCTCGACGACGCGCGCGATCAGGTCGGCGCTGCGGCCGCGGTCCCTCCAGACGTAGAGCTGGAACCACCTGTCGGTGTCCGGGGCGTCGGCCGCGAGCTGCTCGACCGACGTCGTGCCGAGCGTCGACAGCGTGTACGGGATCCCGGCGCGCCCCGCCGCGCGCGCGACGGCGGACTCGCCGGCCGCGTGCATCATCCGCGTGAACCCCGTCGGGCCGAAGACGACGGGAAGCGACGCCTCCCGGCCGAGGATCGTCGTCATCGGATCGACCGTCGAGACGTCGCGCAGCACGTGCGGGCTGAAGACGACGCGGTTGAAGGCCGCCACCGCCTGGTCACGGCTCAGCTCGAGCTCGGCGGCGCCCTCGACGTAGTCGAACACCGACCTCGGCGTGCGGCGGCGCGCGAGCTCGCGAAAGTCGGCGGCCGTGCGCACGCGGCTCAGCCGATCGGACGTTCCCCGCCGGAACGTCGGGCCGACGAACCGGACGACGTCGGCCGCCCGCGGACGCTGGCGCTCCAACCCGCTCATCCGCCGCCCAGCCTAACGCTCAGGCGGCGCAGTAGAGGAGGGACATGGTGTGGTGGGCGTCGAGGTCGGCTGCGGCCTGCGCCGTGTCGAGGTGGCGGGCGTTGAGCAGCAGGACGGCGACGCGCCGCCCGCCGTCGGCGACCCAGACCTCGGTCTTGTAGCCACTGCCACCGCCGCTCCAGCCGAAGGCATTCGCGCCGCAGCCCGTCGGCTCGCCGCCGCGCCAGAGGTTCATGCCCTCCATTCCGTCCAGCTGCGTCCGGTCGAGCAGCTTCCCCTGCGTCAGCGCCGTGAGGAATGTGGCCGTGTCCTTCGCGTCGGAGACGATCCCGCCCTCCGCGCCGACGCCCCAGTGCCAGGCGGTCGTGTCGAACTGCGTGCCGTTGGGCTCGATTCCGTAGCCGTGGGCGTGGGCTCCGCCGATCGGCCCCTGCGGGTCGTAGGCGGTTGCGTGAAGGCCGAGCGGCTCGAAGATCCGCTCGCGGTAGAGCACGGCCAGGGGCTTGCCGGCGGCCCGGGCGGCGATCAGGCCGAGGACGTCGTACCCGATGTTCGAGTAGTGGTACCCGGCGCCCGGCGTGAACAGGAGCTTCTGCCAGGCGGCCCATCTCACCCACCAGAGCGGTGAGACCTCGGCGGCCGGATCGTCGCCGACGCGGGCGGCGATCGCGAGCAGCGTCGCCCGGAGCTTCTGGTCCTTGACCCGGGCGAGGTACGCGTGCTTCTGCGCGTCGGTCGCGTTGTTGAAGTCGTTGTTGTCGATCAGGCCGCTGCTCATCGTCAGCAGCTCCTGGATGGTGATCCGGTGCCCGTACGGCAGCAGCCCCGGCAGCCATCTCGCGACCGTGTCGCCGACGCGAAGCTTCCCTGCCTGGGCGAGCTGCAGGATCAGCGTCGCCGTGTAGATCTTGCTCACGCTCTCCAGCCGCATCCGCGCCTCGACCGGCATCCGCGCGCACGTGCTCGTATCGGCGACCCCCGCCGCCCCGAGCCACGTCCCGTGCGGCCCGGACACGTACGCCGTCGCGCCCGGTGCGAGCGCCGACGGCCCCGTCACTGCGCCGTCGAGGAGACGCTGCAGCCCCGGACGCGACGCCGCCCCGGCCGTCTCGAAGGGGCACGTTCGCACCGTCGGCGAGAAGAACACCCGGTCGATCGCGACCACGATCCCGAGGGCCGCGAGCGGCACGACCACCAGCCCGAGCAGCCAGCGGTACCGCCGACGAACGCGATGACGCAGCTTCCGCTGCGGGTCTGCGGACACGACAGACGACCTCCGGCAGGACCATCATCCGCCCGCCCCGGCCCTCCATCGGGGCCGACACCGATCGTGGTCGGGAGACGTGCGCGCTCTGGGCGGTCAGGGAACGTGTCGCCGGATCGTTCGGGCTTGCAGAGCGCTCGAGCTTCGTTCCCAACCGGAGGCCGGTTGCGCTCCTAGAGGAGTTCGGCGACGAGAGCGGCCGCTGCCGCCGCACCGCCTGGTTCGATCCGCCGGTAGGACGGCTCGGTCGCGTACGCGTCGGCGATGGCACTCGCAAGTACTTCCGGGCTTGCGTCGTCGAAGTCGAGCCAGCTCGCCGCGCCGTAGCGGTCGAGACGGTGGCGGACGTGGTAGCGCTGTTCGAAGTGGCTGGCGAGCGGGATCGACACGAACGGGCGCTGCGCGGCGACAAGCTCCATGGTCGTCGTAAGTCCGCCCTGGACGACGGCGACGTCGCAGGCGGCGAGGTGGCGGTAGAGCTCGTGGACGTAGCCGCGCACCTCGAGGCCGTCTGCCGGCGGCAGGCTCGCCGGGTCGATGCGCGGCCCTGCGACGGCGACGGTGTGCAGTCCGGGGACCCGCTCGCGCGCGAGCGGCAGCGCTTCGATCACGCGCCGAAGCAGCGGCGCGCCCGCGCCTGAGCCGCCGACGGCGACGAGGCACAGCGGTTCGTCGCCGTAGCCGAGGTCGGCGCGGAGCGCGGTCCGCTGGGCAATGCCGCGGGGGTCGAATCCGGGCACGTAGCCCACGAAGGAGTAGTGCCGTTCGGTCCACTCGCGGATGTCCGGCAGTCCGGGGCCGAAGCTGGCCGGGACGATGTCGTCGGCGTCGCCTATGAAGATGGCGCGGTCACGCAGGCTCGGATGGCGGTCGATGTGCTCGATCATCTCTGCGTTGTAGTCGGCGGTCAGCGCCGCCTCGCGGTCGCCTCCCGCGGGCACGGGCAGGTAGCCCACGAAGTCGGTCAGCCATGCGTACGGCGTGGTCTTCAGCTCGGGGTTCTCGTGCAGGAAGTAGTCGATCTCCCAGCCCTCGTCGGCGATCCAGACGTCGAACCGCTCGTTGCGGACGAGGTCGTCGAAGACCATGAAGTTCGCGCAGAAGATCTCGTCCATTCGGCGGAGCGCCTGGAAGGCGTGCAGGTCGTGTTCGCCCGCTTCGCGGTCGATGTGCGCTACCTCACTCGCGAGCGACGCGCTGGCCGGGTGGATCGTCTCGCCGCGCCGGCGGAGGACGGTGGTGACCGGCTCCTGTGCGAGCCAGTCGATCTCGAGGTCGGGTACCTGCCTGCGTAGCTCGTCGGCGATGACGACGTCGCGCCAGGCGTGCCCGAGGCCGATCGGCGACGATATGTACAGCGCACGCTTGGGCCGTACGACGCCGCGCCGCCAGGTCGTCGCCGGTGGCGGCGTGGCTGTGACCCTCTCTGCGAAGTCGCGGAGGAGCAGGTTGACCTTGACGGGGTCGCGCACATGCGGCGCATGACCGGAGCCCTCGAGCCGGACGAGCTCCCCGCCGGTCAGCTCCGCCACGCGTTCCCCCCGCGCCACCGGGATCACCGCGTCGAGGGTTCCGTGGACGACGACGGCGGGGCAACGGATGCTCCGGCAGAGTGCCTCGACTGCGTCAACGTCTGGCAGCCCCGAGTCGCCGCCCAGCATGGTGAGGATCAGCGTCTCCGGCGAAGTATCGAGGCCCCAGGCGATGCAGTCCTCGATCTGCTTCGTCGAGTGTGGCTCGGGAAAGACCTCCCCGAAGAAGAACTCGAGGAAGCCGCGGTAGTCCCGCAGCCAGTAATGGCGGTTGTACTTCGCCCAGCCCTCGTAGTCGTCGAGTTCGTCATCGAATCCATGCCCCTCGCGATGCGGCGGCCCCGGCGTGAGCAGCGGCACCGTCGGACCGATCAGGAACACGCCGTCGACGCGCTCGGGATGACCCGCTGCGAGCAGGAGCGCACGCAGTCCGCCCATGGACATGCCGGCAACGCAGGCGGTCTCGACCGCGGCTGCGTCGAGAACGGCGACCGCGTCGGCGACGAACTCCTGCGCGTGGTAGGCGTCCCTCTCGGCGGGCCGGTCGGAGAAACCGTTGCCGCGACCGTCGAAGGTGACGACCCGGAAATGCCGCGCCAGATAGGGGATCTGCGCCTTCCAGTTCCGTGAGTGGATGACCGACCACGTGGGCAGGAGCAGGACAGTCGGCCCGCCCTCGCCGTACGACTCCCAGTGGATGCGGACGCCGTTCCGCTCGACGACGGCCTGCTCGTCCGGCAGCCGTGCCGGCGTCTCGGTGTCGCTCCGGCCCGCGCGGTCGGTCAGGGCTGCTGTGCTCAGGCCGGCACTCCGGCCGCGAGCGCGTGGACGTCTGCGGTGGTCAGGGCGTTGCCCCCGATGCCCCAGTCGCCGCTCTTTACCTCTTCGACGACCACCCAAGTGACACCGCGCATGTTCTCGCCCTCGATCTCGACCATGGTGTCAGTCAGCTTCGAGATCATCTCGCGCTTCTGCTCCTCCGAGAACACACCCTCGATCACCTTGACGTTCACGAACGGCATATCCACCACCTCCAAACTAGTTGGTCGTTCGACCGACCGAGAATAGTGCTAGGCTCCTTCCGTGTCAAGCACCGCTGACGGGAGAACGGTCCGGGGCAGCGCCACCCGTCTGAAGATCCTCGGTGCGGCACGCACGACCTTGCTCGAGAGCGGCACCGGCGGCACGAGCACGAGAGCGGTCGCCGAACGGGCCGGAGTGCCGCTGTCACTCGTGCACTACCACTTCCGCAGCAAGCACGACCTCCTCGCGGCCGTGCTCGAGCACGAGAACGAGGCACTGCTCACGCGGCAGCGCGAGCTCTACGCCACCCCCGGACCGCTGGCCGAGAAATGGCGCACGGCATGCGCGTTCCTGGACGAGGACATCGGCTCGGGCTACGTGCGCGTGCTCTGGGAGCTGTGGAACGCGGGACTCGCCGACGAGGCGCTCGCCGCGCGCTGGCGGTCGGCGATGGGCGGCTGGCGCGAGCTGCTCGAATCCGTGGTTGCGACTTGGGCAGTTGAGCTCGGGATCGACCTGCCACTACCGCCGCGCGCCATGGCCGCGCTCATTACCAACATCTTCCAGGGAATCGAGGTCGAGCTCCTCGCCGGCGTCCGCGAGAGCGAGGCTCCGCACCGCGAGGTGCTTGACGCAATCGGGACGCTCATCCAACGCACCGAAGCGGCAAGGCGACCACCACCCGGCGTGGAGGAACGCGCTACTTGACGAGCGTGAGCATCTTGAACATCGGCATGTACATCGCGATGATGATCACGCCGACCATGCAGCCGACGCCGATCATCATGATCGGCTCGATGATCGAGGTCAGCGACGACACGGCCGCGTCGACCTCGTCCTCGTAGAAGTCGGCGATCTTCGTCAGCATCTTCTCGAGCTCTCCCGTCTCCTCCCCGATCTTCACCATCTGGCTCACCATCGCCGGGAAGACGGGGTTCTCGATCAGCGGCTGCGCGATCGGGACGCCCTCGGAGACCTTCGTGCGGACGCCTGCGAGCGCGTCCTCGACCACCCAGTTGCCGGAGGTCTGGCCGGTGATCTCGAGCGCCTTGATGATGTCGACCCCGGCGGCGACGAGCGTCGAGAGCGTGCGCGAGAACCGCGCCATCGTCACCTTCAGCACCGTGTCGCCGATCTTCATCGGCACCTTCAGCTTGAAGCGGTCCCAGATCTTGCGGCCGCCCTCCGTCGACTTCCACTTCTTGAAGATGAACGGCGCGGCGATCAGCGAGGGGATGACGATGAACCAGTAGTTGCGCAGGAAGTCCGACGCCGTGACGACGTACTGCGTCAGCGTCGGCAGCTGGCCGCCGAGCTGGCTGAAGATGTGCACGAAGACCGGGACGAGGAACATCAGCATCCCGATCAGCACCATGGTCGCGAAGATCAGCACCATGGTCGGGTAGATCATCGCGCCCTTGACGCGGCGCCGGATCTGCTCCTGTTTCTCGATCTGGTACGCGACGCGGTCGAGCACGATGTCGAGGATGCCGGCGGCCTCGCCCGCCTCGACCATCGAGACGTAGAGCCGCGAGAACACCTTCGGGTGGCGCGCCATCGCCTCGGAGAGCAGGAGCCCGCCCTCGACGTCGCGGCGGAGGTCCTGGACGACGCCGACCAGCACCTGGTCGTTGGTCTGGTTCTCGAGGATGACGAGCGCGCCGACGACGTTCAGGCCCGCCTCGATCATCGTCGCGAACTGGCGCGAGAAGATCTGGAGCGCCTTCGGCTTGACCGACTTGCCGAAGGAGATGCTCGTCGAGGCGCTGAGGCCGCCGCCCTGGCTCATCTCCTTGAGCGAGGTGGCCATGAGCTGCCGCTGACGCAGCTGCGAACGCGCGCTCTCGAGATCGGCGGCGCTGATCACGCCCTCGAGCTCCGCCCCCTCCGCGTTGATCGCCGCGTACGCGTACGCCGGCATCAGTGCCCCTTCCAGTAATGCCGTCCAGTTTCTGGGTCGCGAGCACCAAGCGATGCAAGGACGCAGGGAGCGCTCGTAGCCGAAGCTACGGGCGCGACCGAGGACGCGGCAGCGCGCCGCGTGATCGCGGGCCAGAGGCGGACATGTGTTGCTGGACGGGGCACTACTAGGGACCGCTCGGGGTTGTCGTGGTCGGGGTCGTCGTCGTCGGCGTCGTCGTCGTCGGCGTCGTGGTGCTCGAGCCGGAGCTGCTCGACGAGCCCTGCGGCGGCACGGTCCCCTGCGGGAGCAGCAGCAGGGTGTAGCGCGTGCCGTCGGCGGTGTTCACGAGCGTCAGCGGCTTGTTCACCGTCAGCGTGATCGTCGCCTGGCCCGTGTCGTAGGAGCCACCGGCGATCCCCACCTGCGCGGTGGTCGAGGTCAGCGCGACGAGCTGGAAGATCGGGTTCGACGAGGGGAAGTCGCTCCCCGACGGGACCGACTCCTCCGTGCCGTTGACGGAGAGGACGGCCGTCGTCGGCGGCGGCGTCGGAGGAGCCGGCGGCGTCTTCGGCGTCTTGCCGCCGCCGCCTCCGTGCCCGGACGACCCCGACGTGCCCGAGCCGCCCGAGCCCGAGGAGCCCGAGGACGACGCCCCGCCCGACTTCGGCCCCTGGCTGTCGAAGGGGTCCTTGCTCGAGAAGCGCGAGAACGACTCGAGCTGACCGGGATCCGCCGACGGCGTGACGACGGCGACGAGCGAGGAGCTGTCCGTGCTCGCCGGCGTCGTCGTCGTTCCGGAGCCGGCGAGCGTCGGGGCGGTCGTCGCCGTCGAGGGCGTTGACGTCGGCGTCGACGTCGGCGTCGTCGTCGACGACGTCACCGGCGTCGGCGGCGCCGCCGACGGCTTCGCGCCGCCGCCGCTGTTGAGTCCCATCATCGTGTTGACCGCGTAGGCCATCGCGAGCACGAACACGACCGCGAGGATGATCACCAACCTCTTCTGCTTGGCCTGCTTCGCCTTGGCCGGGTCGACGGGTTTCTTCGCCACCTTCTGCTCCTCTCGTCCCGGTTAGGGGCTGGGCGCGACGTCGGCGCTCGACGCCGACCCGCTGGTCGTGGTTGTGTCGGTCGTGTCCGTCGACGTCGTCGACGCGTCCGGCGTCGCTGTCGTCGCGGTGGGCGGGACCAGGCCGTAGACATAGGCGTCGACGGCGACGGTGGCGGTGAGCCCCGCGCCGTTGCCGTTCGCGCCAAGCGACACCGTCTCGACGGAGAACAGCCTCCCCGACGCGTCGAGCGCGCCGTCGCGGACGGAGACGAGGCTGTTCAACCGGTACAGGAGATCCGTCAGCGAGTAGAAGTTCCCGGTGAACGACAGCTGGATCGGAATCGTGCTGTAGGCCTGCCCGGTGTTGGGCAGCGCCGTGCTCGGCGTGATCGACATGACGGTCACTCCCGCTGCGCGCGCGACCTGGTCGAGCTCGAGCAGGAGATCGGGCATGTCCATGGTCGAGGGCATCGCCTTCGCGAGCTGGTAGAGGCCGGCCGTCCGGATCACTGGCTGCTTCGGCGCCGCCGGCGGCTTCGCGTTCGCGGCGACCTGCGCCTCGACGATCTGCGCCTCCGTCGCCTTCGTCGCCTTCGCGATCGAGGCCGCCGTCGAGCGCTGCGGCGAGACGAGCAGGACCCAGCCGAGGACGAGCAACAGGATGTCGCCGCCGACGATCAGCGCGATGGCCGCGGGACGGGAGAGCTTGCCGTTCTTCACGAGCTCGCCCCGGTCGTCGTGGAGGTGTCCGTCGGCGTCGTCTCCAGCGCCGGGTTCGGCGCGGGCGGCGCGCCCTTCACCGACGCCGTGATGCTGAACTGCACGCCCGTCCCGCCCGCCTGCGCCGTGCTGCTCGACAGCGTCACGTCGCTGAGGTCGGGGATCAGCATCAGCCTCTCGAGCAGCCGGGCGACGCTGTCGTGCGAGTACGCGAGGCCCTGGAGGGTGAGGCCCGTCGCCGTCGTCGTCGACCCGGGGGCCGCGGCCACGGTCGGCGGCGCGGTCATCGACAGCGTCGAGATCGTGACGTCGTCGGGCACGACGAGCGAGAACTCGCGCAGGATCCGGTCCCACGCGATGCGATACGACAGCGCGCCGGACACCGCCTGCATCAGCGGCGTCTCCTGGCTCGTGATCGCCGGGATCGGGATGATCGGCCGGGTCGCCTTCTTCGTCGCCTTCACCGGCGCGCGCTTGATCAGCGAGAGCTTCCCGAGCTCGATCTGCGCCGTCTTCAGCTTCTTCTGCTGGGCGCTCGCGTTCGAATGCGCGAGGAAGAAGCCGAGCGAGAGCGCGATCAGGACGATCAGCCCGACAGCGGAGCCGAGGACGACGGCGGGGTCCTCGTTCTTGAGGCTCTTCGCCGAGCGTTCGTCGGGCGGGAGGAGGTTGACCGCACGCATCGCTGGTGGCCCTAGTCCTCGATCCCGAGTCCGATGGCGACGGCGAGCGAGCCGACCTGCTGAGGCGTCGCCGCGACGCGCTTGCCGACCTTCATGCGCGCGAGCGGGTTGCCGACGCGGACGTTGACGCCGATCAGCCGCGAGAGCTCCTCGGCGAAGCCCGGCATCTGCGCGGTGCCGCCGGTGATGACGAGCTCGGCGATGGCGAGGCTGCCCGGCTGCTTCTGGTAGAAGTCGAGCGAGGAGACGAGCTCGCGCGCGAACGTGCCGATCTGGCCGCGCACGATCTCCACCGCCGCCGCGATCGACTCCGGTGACACGCCCTCGGGGACGACGCTGCCGTCGAGCGAGAGCGCGCACTTCAGCGGCTCCATCGCGGACGGCTCGCTGTTGAACCCGCGTGCGAGCGCGACGTTCAGGGACTGTCCGCCCCAGTCGAGCACGCGGGTGAACTCGCAGAACTCGCCGTCCGAGACGGCGAACGTCGAGCGGTCGTAGCCGATCGACACGGCGACGAATCCCGTTCCCTCCGGGCGCTTGGCCGGCGGCGCGAGCGAGCGCAGCATCGCGAAGGCCTCGAGGTCGATCCCGGCGAGGCTGATCCCCGCCTTGCGGCACGCGCCGACGTAGCGCTCGATCAGCTCCTTGTGGGCGACGACGAGGAGGACGCGCTTGACCGGGCGGCCCTCGGGGTCGTCCGTCTCGTCGAGCACCTGGTAGTCGAGCACGGCCTCGTCGAGCGGGATCGGCAGCTCCTGCGCCCGGAAGCGGATCGCGTTCCCGAGCTTCGCGTCGTCGTCGACGCCCGCGATGTCGAAGATGCGCACGCCGATGCGGTTGTTCGCGATGCCGAGGCGGACGCCCTTGCGCGGGAGCTTGTTCTTCGCGAAGAAGTCCTTCAGCGCCGCGGACAGCGCGTCGGGATCGCGCAGCTCGCCGCCGACGACGATCCCCATCGGCAGCGGCTGCCGGGCGACCTGCTCGAGCTCGGCGACGCCGTTGTTCGAGACGCGCGCCGCGGCGATCTGCGACGCGCCGATCTTCAGTCCGACGAGCTTCTTCGAGCCCTTCAGCGAGCGGCCGCCGCCCGGCGACTTGCCGCCGCGGGAGAAGCTCGGCTTGCCGATCTGTCGCTTCCAGATCGGCGTCTTCGGCGCCGCCGGCGCCTCCGGCGCGGTGGCCGCGTCGGGCGCCGCAGCCTGCTGCTTCTTCTTGCCGCCGATCTCCTTCTTCCACCACGGCGTCTTCTCGACCGCGGCGACCGTCTCGGCGGCGACCGCCGCAGCCGCCGCGGTCTCCGCGAACTGGGCGGGCGTCTTCGGCTTGCGCGAGAACGAGAGCTCCTTCTTCCAGAACGGCTTCTTCTCGGCCTCGAACTCCTCGAAGCCGGCCTGGTCGAACGCGGGCTGCTCGAGGGCGGGCGCTGCGGCGGCCGGCACCGACGTGGCCGCCTGCTTCTTCTTGCCGCCGATCTCCTTCTTCCACCACGGCGTCTTCGCGGCGGGAGCGGCCGCGCCGGCCACCGCGGTGGCCGCGAGCGCCGCCTCGACCGCCGTGAAGTCGGCCTTCTTCTCCTTCTTGTTCTTGCTCGTGCCCGCGGTCTTGGTCTTCCGCGAGAGCGAGACCTCCTTCTTCCAGAAGGGGACCTTCGGCTCGACGACGGGCGGCAGCTCGGATGCCCGCACCGGCGGGTGCACCGCGACGGGCGTCGTCGGAATCCCCGGCTCCGGCAGCTCGGGCGGCGGCTGGCGCGCGAAGACCGGCGCGGCGAGCGCGGCCGCCGGAGCGGGCGCGGGCGCGTCCGGCGCCGCCGCCTCCGGCGACACGGGCTCGGGCGGGAGCTCGGGCTGGGCCTGCCACGGGTCGATCTCGTCCGCGCCCGCGGCCGCGGCCGGCTCGAGCGGCTCCGGCTCGGGCAGCGACGGCTGGATCGGGACGGGCTCGACCGGCGCCGGCTCCGGAGGCTGGGCCTCGGCGGAGGCGGCGAGAATCGCGGGCGAGAGCGTCGACAGCGGCGCCGGCGCCGCCGGGGCGGGCGCCCGCGGCTCGGGCTCGTCGAGCGGGAGCTCGGGCACCGCCTCGGCCGGGGCGGAGTCGACGGGCATCGGCTCCGAGAACGCCGTGGGCGCCGACTCGAGCGGCGCCTCCTCGACGGGAACGGGATCGAGCGAGACCGGCTCGGGCGGCACCGCCTCGAGCGGAGGCGGCGGGGGCACCACCTCGAGCGCGACCGGCTCCGGCTCCGGCGGCTCGGGCACGGCCTCGAGCGAGGGCGGCGTCCACAGGGCGGGCTCGGCCTCGGCGGCAGGCTCGACGGGATCGGGAACGGCGGTGAGCTCGAACGGGGCAGCCGGCTCGGGCTCGGGCGCGACCGCGAGCGCCGGCGCCTCGAGCGGAAGCTCGGCGACCGGCTCGGGGGCGGGCTGTTCGACCGGAAGCTCGGCGGCGGGCTCGACCGGCTCGACCGGAAGCTCGGCGGCGGGCTCGACCGGAAGCTCGGCGGCCGGCTCGGCCCGCGCTGCCTCCGGCTGCTCGGGCATCGCCGCGACCACCGCCGCGGCGACGACCGTCGGCGGCACCTCGGCGGGCGGCGGCACCGGCTCCGCCGAGGGCGGAGCGAACTCGGGCGAGACGGCCTGGGCGGCCTCCTGCGAGATGCGGTCGACCTCCTTGTCCTGCTTCTTGCGGCTGAACGAGATCTCCTTCTTCCAGACCGACTGCTTCGCCTCGGCCTGACCGGGCTCGACCGGCGGCGCCGGAGGCGCGTCGCCCGGCGACTTCTTGCCGAAGGAGATCTCCTTCTTCCAGATCGACTGCTTGACCTCGGCCTGCTGCGGCTCGACCGGCGGCGCAGCCGGCGCGTCGTCCTTCGACTTCTTGCCGAGCGAGATCTCCTTCTTCCAGATCGACTGCTTCGCCTCGGCCTGCTGCGGCTCGACCGGCGGCGCAGCCGGCGCGTCGTCCTTCGACTTCTTGCCGAGCGAGATCTCCTTCTTCCAGATCGACTGCTTCGCCTCGGTCTCTTGCGGCTGAGCCTGCTCCGGCTCGACCGGCGCGGGCGCGGCGGCGTCGTCGGGCTCCGGCGTCTTCTTGCGACCGAGCGAGATCTCCTTCTTCCAGATCGAGTCGCTCATGGCCTAGACCGTCCTCAGGCCCGCCGGCTGTCCGCTTCCGCTCCCGTTCTGGCCCATCAGCTCGACCGGCATGCCGGAGCGCTCGAGGATGCCGACGAGCTGGTCGGGCCGGCTCGAGCGCGACAGCGCGACGTCGACGTTGACGATGCGGCGCAGCGCGAGATCGGCGAGCGCCTGCTCCATCGTCTGCATCCCGCGCGCCGTGTTGGTCTGCATGACGGAGTAGACCTGCTCGGTCTTCGCCTGGCGGATGAGGTTCCGCACGGCGTCGTCGGGGAGGAGGATCTCGAGCGCCGCGACGCGTCCGCCGCCGTCGGCCGTCGGCATCAGCGTCTGCGTGACGACCGCCTGGAGCGAGTTCGCGATCATGATGCGGACCTGCTCCTGCTGCGCGGGCGGGAAGACGTCGATGATGCGGTCGATCGTCGAGGGCGCACTCTGCGTGTGCAGCGTCCCGAAGACGAGGTGGCCGGTCTCGGCCGCGGTGAGCGCGGTCGAGATCGTCTCGAGGTCGCGCATCTCGCCCACGAGGATGATGTCCGGGTCCTGGCGGAGCGCCGCCTTCAGGGCGTCCCCGAAGCTCGTCGCGTCCGGGCCGATCTCCCGCTGGTTGACGATGCACTGCTTGTGGCGGTGGACGAACTCGATCGGGTCCTCGACGGTGAGGATGTGCTCCGACCGGGTACGGTTGATCTCGTCGATGACCGCTGCGAGCGTCGTCGACTTGCCGGAGCCGGTCGGGCCGGTGACGAGGACGAGGCCGCGCGGATACTCCGCGAGCTGGTGGAGCACCGCCGGCAGGCTCAGCTCCTCGAGGGTCTTGATCTCGGCGGGAATGAGACGGAAGGCGGCGCCGACCACCTCGCGCTGGAAGTAGACGTTGACGCGGAAGCGCGCGAGGCCCGGCATCGAGTAGGCGAAGTCGAGCTGACGGTTCAGCTCGAAGTGCTTCTGCTGCTCGCTCGAGAGGATCCGGTACAGCATCGAGCGGGTGTCCTCGTCGGTGAGCGGCTCGAAGCCCTCGGCACGGGCGATGTGCCCCCGCACGCGGTAGGCGGGCGGGCTGTTGACCGTGATGTGCAGATCGGACGCCCCGATCTGGACCATCTGCTCGAGCAGGTCGTCGATTGAAGTAAGCACCGGCATCGTCCCTCGGACGAGCTATCGGCAGGGCGACCCGAGCCCTTGAGAGTCGTCTTGGCCCCTCGCGGCGAGGGATGCGAATCCCCCAAAGGGGGTCACCCCTTGACCACTTGCGACCGATACGGCAGATGCCATCCCCCGGACTGGAAGGAGACGTACGTCAAATGATCGACCGCGTGAAGAGGCGGCTCGGCTCGGACGAGGGCTTCACCCTGATCGAGCTGCTCGTCGTCATCATCATCCTCGGCATCCTGCTCGCGATCGCGGTGCCGTCGTATCTGAGCTTCAAGGATCGCGCCAACAAGACGGCCGCCGCGGCCAACGTCCGCTCGCTCATCCCGAGCGTCGAGTCGTACAACGCCGACAACGTCCCCTCCGGCCCGAACGACCCGGATGCGGCGACCTCGACGACCGACAGTGGCTATGCCGGCATGACGCTGGCGGAGCTGAAGACGACCTATGACCAGGCCATCCCGGGCTCTGACTACGTCAACAACAGCGGCGCCACCGAGGCTGCGGGTGTGACGACCAAGGCGACCCTCGACGCCACGCACTACTGCGTGTACTCGCAGGTGGGCAACTGGTTCGCCTGGAAGCTCAACCCGTCCGGCACCATCCTCCAGGGCACCACGGCCGCCAACGTCTGCACGGCGACGCCGTAGCGGAGTAGGAGCACGGAAGATCGCGAAAGGGCGCGGGAGACCGCGCCCTTTCTCATTCCGGAGACCCCTCGAACGGGTACCGACCCACGCCGAGGGATGCGAATCCCCCGAACGGGGCTACCTCACACGAGCAGCGGAGGCCGATAGATGCCGGGCCATCCGCCATCCACCCTGTGGAAGGAGACGCACGTCAATGATCGATCGCATCAAGATGCGGCTCAGCTCGGACGAGGGCTTCACCCTGATCGAGCTGCTGGTCGTCATCATCATCCTCGGCATCCTGCTCGCGATCGCGGTGCCGTCGTACCTCAGCTTCAAGGATCGCGCCAACAAGACGGCTGCTGCGGCCAACGTCCGCTCGCTCATCCCGAGCGTCGAGTCGTACAACGCCGACAACGTCCCGGCCGGCCCGAACGACCCGGACGCGGCGACCAGCACCACGGATAGCGGCTACGCCGGCATGACCCTGGCCCTGCTCAAGAGCAACTACGACCAGGCGATCCCGGGTAGCGACTACGTCAACAACAGCGGCGCTACCGAGGCTGCGGGTGTGACGACGAAGGCGACCCTCGACGCCACGCACTACTGCGTGTACTCGCAGGTGGGCAACTGGTTCGCCTGGAAGCTCAACCCGGACGGCAGCATCCTCCAGGGCACGACGGCCGCGAACGTCTGCACGGCGACGCCGTAGTCCCAGGTCACTTCCTCTGTGGCTCGGGGGCGCGGGTAGCCGCGCCCCCGAGCACAGGTGCTAAAGCGGGTGCCAAACCGTCCCGATAAGGAGAGGGAGATGCTTCCCCGGATCAAGAGCCTCGTCACGCGTGTCCAGCGCCGCCTCGATGGAGAGGAGGGCTTCACGCTCATCGAGCTGACGATCGTCCTGCTGATCTTCGGCATCCTCCTCACGGTCGCGCTTCCGTCCTACCTCTCGCTGCAGGATCGCGCCGACAAGACGGCCGCGAAGCAGGACATCGCGCAGGCGCTCCGCGCCGTGAACGCCTACGCGAACGACAACTTCCCCGGTAGCCAGGGGGATCCCGACCAGGCGATCAGCACCACCGACAACGGCTACTCGAACATCTCGCTGACGGCGCTCGCGACGAAGTACGACGCGTCGATCTCCACGACTCCCGCCGCGCCCTTCGTGCTCGACCCGGCGGGCTGGAACGGCAACGCGACTTCGCCCACCGACTTCTGCCTCACGGCCACCGTCGGACGCTGGACGGCCGTGGAGCACGGACCCGGGAGCGGCATCTCCGTCGGAACGCTCTTCACGCCGGGAACCTGCAGCGTCAGCTGAGGTCCGCCGGCATTCCCCGCCGCCGAGGAACCCCGTGAGTCTCACCATCAGCCCGCAGATGAGAATCGTCGCCCTCGTCGGGCTCGTGCTCGTCGTCGTGGCGGGCGGCGCCTCGATGATGCTCGGGCGCTCCGGGAGCTCCAACCCGTCGACGTCTGCCCCGCCCCTGCGCCACCATGCGCGGCCGGCGAAGGTGACGGTCAAGTCGCACAACGGCAAGACCGTCGTCAAGACCGGCCACCGGGCCGGCACGCAGCACGTTCACCGCACCGTCGTGACGCCCAAGACGGCGGCGAAGGCGAAGGCGGCCACGAAGACCGCGACGAAGACGAAGACGACGGTCGTCCACGCGAAGCACCACACCGCGGTCCTGCGGAGCGGCAACCTCGTCTACGCGGACCTGCCGGCGCCGCTCCAGTGGCAGCTGGCGAAGCACCACATCGTCGTCGTCAGCATCTACAACCCGGACTCCGACGTCGATGCGATCTCCGTCGCCGAGGCGCATGCCGGCGCGACCGAGGCCGGCGCCGGGTTCCTGCTCGTCAGCGTCCTCGACAACTCGCTGGCCGGGCCCCTGACAGCGCTCCTTCCGGGCGGGGGCCTGCTCCCCGACCCGGGCATCCTCATCTATCGCGCGCCGGGCAACATGGCGATGCGGATCGACGGGTTCGTCGACCGGGACGCCGTCGCACAGGCCGCCGCGAACGCGTTCGCAGGGCAGAACAGCCCGCTGACCTCGACGGACAGCTCCTCGTCGTCGTCCGGCAGCTACGGGGCGACCCCGTGAGCGCCGCGGCCCCCGAGACGGCGGGCCGCGAGCTCTACCTCCGCCGTGCCGTCAAGGACGACCGCTCGGTCGCAGTGCTCCGCGCGATCGACTACGGGACGTCCTGCGTGGTCGAGGCCGAGGTCTACCCCCAGGGCAGCGACGAAGCCGTGCATCCGGGCCCGTACACCTTCGCCGACGCCACGCAGGCGAACGCGTTCGTCACGGAAGCCGTCGAGTGCCTCATGTACCTCGGCTGCGGCATCCTGGCCGAGTAACGGCGCTGGGGAATCAGCAGTTCCGCAGAAGCTGCGGCTTGCCGCCGCCGGCAGGCACGCGCCAGAGGGACGCGCACCGGCTCTGGCGAAGCGGCTGCGTCTTGACGAGCAGCTCTTGCGAGCTCGGCGACCACACGACGTTCGGCCCGAAGCGGAGCCGCAGCAGCTTCCGCACCTTGCCCGTCGCGGCGTCGACGGTCTCGAGCCATCCGCCCGGGCCCTGGAACGCGATCTGCTTCCCGTCCGGCGACCAGCCGAAGAGCCAGACGACGTTTCGCGCCACGAGCGTCGTGCTCGCGCCGCCCTGAGGCGCGACGAGCCGTAGGGCGCCGGAGGGCGAGAGGTAGGCGATTCGACTGCCGGCGGGGGACCAGAGCGGCGTGATGCCCGTCGGCACGAGCCGCCGCAGGCGGCTGCCATCCGCCGACGCCGTCCAGATCCCGTTCGCTCGCCCGGAGCCGTCGGCGTCCTGGCGCACGAGCACGACCTGCTTGCCGTCCGGCGAGATGCTCGGAGTGATGTTGTCGAGCTTCGTGCCGCCGATCCTGCCGACGAGCCTTCCGGACGGGACGCCGAGGACGGTCACCGGCCCGGCGCACTGGGGGCAGTTCGAGAACCCGGCCGCGACGCGGTCTCCCGCCGAATCGACGGAGAACTGCTCGTACGAGCCGGGCTGGCTTCCGAGCGGCGCCGGCCTGCCGCCGACGGGGATCGTGAAGATCCGGAAGTCGTCCCCGTAGAGGAGCAGGTTCGGGCGCACCCAGAACAACTGCGTCGGGGAGTCGATCAGGTCGAGGCGGCACCGCCTCGTGCAGACCGTTTGCGGAAGCGGCGCCGCGTTCCTCCCGTCGGCAGTCGCGATGCAGATCGCGCGCACGGGAAGCGGTCCGTGACCCAGGCGCCGACCGACGAATGCAATCTGCGTCCCGTCCGGCGACCAGGCCGGCAGATTGGTCGAGCTGCACGCGGGAGAGGCCTGCCGAACGACCGGCGCCGCGGGCGGCTCTGCACCACCACTCGCGCATCCGGCGACGACGGCCGCCAGCACCGCGCCTACCGCGCCAACCGCGAGAGCTCTCGATCTGCCATTCACTCCTGTCTAGCCCATGATCGTGGCCACGGGTGCGAATGGCCATCCGCATCATCCGGCAGCGGCCGTCGGGTGACATTCCCGAACGCCGGCCGGGGGGGTGGATTGTTACCCGAGGTCGTCTGGATCCACCGTCGGCTGATCGAGTTCCTCCTCGCCCTCCCAGTACTCGACAGTGGCTCCGGGCCTCGCGAACATGATGTCTTCGTCCTGGGCGTCCTTGGCGAGAACCTTTCCGGTATCGAGGTACTCGATGACTTCGCCCGGGATCATCGAGGACAGCATGAGAACGCGAACTGACGAGTCTGTTCGGTTGATGATCTGATGCGCCCCGTCCTTGCCTCGCGGAAAGCAGACGACGTCACCCTCCTTCAACATGTGCTCGCCGTCGGGCGTGCGCAGCGTCGGCTCGCCGCGAAGCACGATCACCCATTCCTCGTTCAGGTAGTGCGTGTGGTAAGGCCAGAGCTTGCTGCCAGGTTCGACCACGGAGACGGTCGCGCCGATCAGCTCGCCGCCGATCCGTTGACCGACGAGTGCCCCCTTGACGCGCCAGCCTTCGCGGTCCCTCGTCCCGTCCCACTCGTCGCCGTAGAGATTGAAAGTCTTCATTCGGTGAACAGTAGACCCCTATCAAGAGGCAAGTGTCCAACCGGCGCGCGCAGCCTCGGGTGACATTCCCGGACGCCGGCCCGGCCGAGGCTGCAGCGCTCAGAGTGGGTGTGAGATCAGCCAGTGGTGCCCGAAGGGATCAACGACTCGCCCCTGTCGCAATCCGTAGGGCTGATCGGCAACTGGGAACATCTCGCGTGCCCCTGCTGCCACCGCACGCGCCTGCGCAGCATCGGCGTCATCGACGTGCAGCGAGATGCGCACCGTTGTGGCGCCGACGGTTTCGGGGCTCGGGGTGCCGAGGTCGGGTGCCTCGGTAGCGACGCCGACGCGCTGTCCTTCGATCAGGAGTAGCGCTACTTGAGGGCCGTCCGGCGCGACGACGCGATCCATCTCCTCGGTTGCACCGAAAGCCTCGGTGTAGAACGCGACGGCGGCATCAACGTCTTTGACCGCGAGAAAGGGGTAGATCTCGGGCACGCGCGCGACTCTAGCCCATACAGGCCGAGATCAACGCGCTCCACGCCGAGGCGTTCAACCACCTCATCTTCACCGACGATTGGTGAGCTCAGGATCAACGTCGCCTTGGACGACGGCGTGCCTCGGTACTAGACAGTGACGCGCGCGAGCTCCTCGACCGAGGTGAGGCCCGCGGAGACCTTCTCCATCCCGTCGTCCCAGAGGGTCTTCATCCCGTTCGTCAGCGCCGACCGCTCGATCTCCTCGCGCGTCGCCTTCGAGGCGGCGAGCGCGGCCAGCTCCTCCGTCATGGCGAGCAGCTGGTAGATGCCGATCCGGCCCTTGTAGCCCGTCTGGTTGCAGCGCGGGCAGCCCTTCCGCCGGTAGAAGGGCGAGCCGTCGCTCTCGGGGGCCATGCGGGCGGCGATCAGCTCCTCCGGCGTCGGCGTGTACATCTCGGCGCAGTGGGCGCAGAGCTTGCGCGCGAGCCGCTGCGCGAGGACGCCGGTCACGGCCGCGCCGGTGAGAAACGGCTCGACGCCCATCTCGTTGAGACGCGTCAAGGCGCTCGGGGCGTCGTTCGTGTGCAGCGTCGAGAGCACGAGGTGACCGGTGAGGGCCGCCTCGATCGAGATCTTGGCCGTCTCGCCGTCGCGGATCTCGCCGACCATCACCACGTCCGGGTCGGAGCGGAGGATCGACCGCAGCGCCGCTGCGAACGTCAGCCCCGCGCGCGTGTTGATCTGCACCTGGTTGATCCCGGGGAGCCGGTACTCGACTGGGTCCTCGACGGTGATGATGTTGATCTCCGGCCGCGCGATCTGGTTGAGCGACGCGAACAGCGTCGTCGACTTACCGGAGCCGGTCGGCCCCGTGACGAGCAGCGCCCCGGTTGGCCGGCCGACGATCCCCGACAGCGTCTCGCGCATTCCCTCGGAGAGGCCGAGCTCCTCGAGCGACGGCGGCTTCTTCGACTTGTCGAGGAGACGCATGACGACCGACTCGCCCTCGACCGTCGGCAGCGTCGCGACGCGGATGTCGAGCGCGCGGTCGAACATCGCCGACTGCTTCAGCGAGATCCGGCCGTCCTGCGGCTTTCGCCGCTCGGCGATGTCGAGCTTCGCGAGCACCTTCAGGCGCGTGGTGACGCCGGCGGCCATCCGCTTCGGGATCCGCTGACGCTCCTGGAGCACGCCGTCGATCCGGAACCGGACGACGAGCGCGTCCTCCTCCGGGGCGAAGTGGACGTCCGAGGCGCCGTCCTCCGCCGCGTCGGAGAGGATCGAGTTGACCATGCGGACGAGCGGCGCGTCCGTCAGGTTGTCGCTGGCCTCGAGGTCGGTGTCGTCCTCTTCCTCCTCCTCCTCGGCCGACACCTGGGCCGCGAGCTCCTCGAAGTCGACGCCCCTGCGCATGGTGGACTGCTGCGCCGTGCGCGTGAGCTTCCGGATCTCGACGAGGATGTCGTCGCGGTCGGCGACGAACAGCTCGAGCGGATGGCGGGTGACGAGCCGCAGCTCGTCGATGCCGTGGAGGTTGCCGGGGTCGGCGACGGCGACGCAGAGCTTCTCGTGCTCGCCGAACTTGTACGGGAGGGCGAAGAGCCGCTCGAGCGCGTCGAGCGGGAACAGCCGTGCGGCCGCCTCGTCGATCCCGGGAACCTCGACGCCCTCCGCCGTGTGGGTGACCGTGGCGAGATCGACCCAGCCGAGCTGATGGCGGGCGGCGAGCATCCGCACCTTGCCCTCGTTCGACGCGACCCTCTCGTCCGCGAGAGCGTCGGCGAGCGCGCCCCGGGTCGCGCCACGCGCCTGCGCGGCCGCGCCGGCGACGGCGAGGCGGTCCTCGGGCACGAGCTTCGTGTGCGTCAGCAGATCGATGACGAGCTCGATCGACTTGTCGATGCCGTACGGCGACGGCGACGGCTGCACGCCGGACTGCCCCGGCTCGCCGCCGGTGGTGCGCAGGGTGGGGAACTCGCCCTCGTGCTCGCTCATGCCGTCAGAAAGGTTGCGGATGCCACGTTCGATCCCTCGAACGAGGTATCGGCATTTCGGGCCCGAGGCCTTAGCCAGATCGGGCTACGCCGCTGCGGGCTAGCCCGTTTGGTCGGCGCAAGCGCCGGAATCCGCTCGCGCGGATTCCGGCACGCGCGAAGACCCCTGAAGCCGGCCGCATTCGCGGCCGGGCGAGACGCGTTTCACGTCAAGCCGCTCGGCTACTGGAAGACGTGCCAGTACGCGTGCAGGATCGCGGGCCCGGCGAACAGGGCGACGACGGATCCGAAGGCGAGGAACGGCCCGAAGGGGATCCCCATCTTCCGCCCGGCGCGGCCGTGGCGGGCGATCAGCACGATCCCTGGGACGAGCGCTGCGACCATGCCGATCATCAGCGCGACGGGCACGGACCGGCCGAGCGCGGCGCCCATCAGCAGCGCGAGCTTCACGTCTCCCATCCCCATCCCGCGCGGATAGGCGAGCGCCGCGGCGAAGAGGAAGCCGGAGGCGCCGAGGGCGGCGATCGCCCACTGCGGGCTCGGGTTGAGCGCCGTGTTCGCGACGAGCACGACGGCGGCCGCGGGGAGCACGATCCGGTTCGGGATGATCCGGTACTCGAGGTCGGTCGCCGAGACGGCGACGAGCGCGAGGCAGAAGAACGCGGCGAGCGCGGCGTCCGCGGTCGGCCCGAACTTCCAGACGCAGCCGGCGACGAGCAGCGCGGTCACGAGCTCGACGAGCGGGTAGCGGTACGGGATCCGCTCGCCACAGCTGCGGCAGCGCCCGCGCAGCGCGACCCACGAGAGGAGCGGGATGTTGTCGTACCACGCGATCTCGTGGCCGCAGCTCATGCAGGCGGAGCCCGGCGAGACGATCGAGCGATGGACCGGCACGCGGGCCGCGACGACGTTCAGGAAGCTGCCGAGCGCCAGCCCCGGGGCGAGCGCGAATGCCGCGAGCGCGAGATCCATGGTCGTTACGAGGCCGACTTCGACTCGACGTAGGCGAGCGCCTGGCGGGCGACGTTCGCGCTCTGCAGGCCGATTCCCCAGAGCGCGGCGGCGCGCTGGTCGACCGCGACGAGCGTGCGCAGCGCGTCGGCGCCGTGCCACCAGCCGAACTTCGCGCCGTCGACGACCCAGGCGTTCTGGTAGAGCCAGTAGTTCACGTTCGCCGGCGTCCGCTGCGGGTGCGCGGCGAGCCAGCGGCCGAGCATCTGCGCGCGCAGCGTCAGCGGCATCTCGTCGAGCGGCTCCTTCTTCGCGCCCGGTGCGACGAAGGCCGGGGTGCGGGTGGCGGGCCAGCCCGGATGCGCCGGCTTCGGGGCAGCGGGCTTCGCCGCGGTCGTCGTCGCGGCCGTCGTCGTCGCGGCGGCGGTGGTGGTCGTGGCGGCGGTCGTCGTGGTCGCGGCCGTGGTCGCCGGCGGGGCGGCGGTGGTCGTCGCCGCCGGCGTCGTGTCGACGGTCGTCACCGGCGCGGTCGTCGTCACCGGCGTCGTCGCGGACTCGTCCTCGACGAGCTCCGTCGCGGCGTACGGGGACGCGTCCTCGGCGAGGCCGCGCTGGCCGTACGTGCCGTTTCGCTTGAGCCTGAGCTTCACGAGCGGTGCGCCCGTGTCGAAGACCCTCGTCCCCGGCGCCGGCGACTGTGCCACCACGGTGTTCGCGGCGTAGCCGTGCACCTTGCCGACGACGCGCCAGGCGAAGCCGGCGTCCTCCAGCGTCCCCTTCGCGAAGACGAAGGCCTCGGCCCGCACGTCGGGGACGACGAGCGGCTTCGGCGGCGTCACCTTCGCGATCTTCGGCACGGAGCCGACCTTGGGCACGCCGCTGGACGCCGCCCACGCGACGCCGGCCGTGAAGACGACTCCGAGTGCGACGACGGCGGCGACACGCTGAGCGACCCCGGACGGGATCCGATTCAGGTCCATCTCGCCACAGATGTCGGCAGAAACGGGCCCCGACTCAAGAGCGGGGCCGGCTGAAGTAGACCACGCCGTTCGCCTGAACGACAGCGCCCGCCGGAGCGACGTCCGGCGCGGCGGCGGCCGGGGTCGACGGGACGACGGCGAAGACGGGGGCGCCGGCGCTCGGGGTCACGGCCGGCGACGCGGTCACGGCGGCGGAGAAACGGAGGGCCTGCGTCGGCGCCTCGGGCGTCGGCGCGTCCTGCCAGCGGAAGGCGACGCCGGCGAACGAGCGGAACCACGCCTCGTCCTGCGGATACGAGGTCGAGGGGTCGAGCTGGAGATGGAGGTGCGGCCCGCTGGCGTCGCCGGTGGAGCCGACGAGCCCGACCGACGCTCCGGCCGGGAGCGAGGCGCCCGGGACCACCGTCGGCTCGAGATAGGCGAGGTGGCAGTAGGTCCACGTCTGGCCGTCGACGGTCTGCATCGTCAGGCCGATCCCGCACTTGGGGTCCGGCTGCGTCCACGACCGGAGCACGACCGCCTGCGCCATCGCGTACACGGGCGAGCCCGCGGGCGCGGCGATGTCGGCGGCCGGATAGTCGTGGTGGGTGTGCGCGACGGAGACGACGCCGGGGCCGCCGCCGACGGGGAAGGCCCAGCCGTTGTCGAAGCTCGCCGCGCCGAGAAGCGACGAGGCGCCCGCGGCGAACGAGACCGGCGCCGACTCCTGCCGCGCCTGGGTGAGCTTCGTCTGCGCGGCGTCGAGCGCCCGGGCCGTCCGATTGGCGACCGCCTGCGCGGCCGCCTTCCGCTGCTCCGCGAGCCCGGCCTCCTTCTCGTACTCGAGCCGGTCGGAGAGGAGCGAGGCGCGGCCTGCGAGCACGAGCCAGCCGTGCTGGGCGCGCGCGGCGGCGCGCACGCGCGAGCGCGCGGCCACGAGCCGGTCGCTCGCGGCGGCGACGGACTCCTCGGCGGCGGCGAGATCCTGCTGCAGCTGGTCGAGCGAGAACGCGACGCCCTGGTCCTGCCCGTACAGGCTCGCGAGCGACAGCACCTCGTTCACGTACCAGTCGGCGTGGTTGTAGGCGAACACCGCGCGCGACACGTCGGAGCCGCCGCCGGCGGCGGCGAGGTACCGCGCCGCCGAGTAGATCGCGTCCTCCGCGTTCCACGGGTCGGCGACGCCGTCGCCGCTCGCGTCGAAGCCCCAGCGGAGCCACGTCGAGGGCATGAACTGCATCCAGCCGATCGCGCCCGCGGAGCTCGGGCCCATGTTGCGGCCGAAGTTCGACTCGACCTTGTTGATCGCGGCGAGCACCTGCCAGGGGACCCCGTAGGCGGCGCCGGCACGCTGCCAGATGCCGAGCAGCTGGTCGTACGAGAGCTGCTCGGGCGCCGCCGGCGGCGTCGAGAGGCTCGCCGGCACGACGATCGCACCCGGGACGTTCGGAAGGTCGGCGCTCGGCAGGACGAGCGGCGCGGACGGGAGCACGGTGAAGGTGTCGGCGCGCGCCGTCCCCGCGAGCACCGCGAGCGCCAGCGTCAGCGCGATCGGCGCGAGGCGGCGCATCGGCTCAACCGGACTGGACGATACGGAGGCCGAGCGGGCTCTCGGTCTCGCCGGGGCCGGCCGCCTGGGCCTGCGCCGCCGCCGCGGCCGCCGCGTGCTCCGCCTCGGCGGCAGCGTCCGCGTCCGCCGCCCGCTTGCGCTTGATCGCCTGCTCGAGCGCGACGAGGAAGTCGTGCCGGTTCGTGGCCGCGTTCGCCGCGACCTCGCGGTCGACCTTGCCCGAGAGGACGTGGTCGATCAGCGCCTTCGTGAACGTCTGCATCTGGAAGAACTCGCCTTCGGCCACCGCGTCGGTGATCTCCTCGGACTTGCCCTCGCGGATCAGGTCGGCGATGCGCGCGTTCAACACCATCACCTCGACGGCGGCGACGCGGCCGCCGCCTTCCTTCGGGAGCAGGCGCTGGCTGATCACGCCGCGGAGGACGCCCGCCATGATCGAGCGGATCACCTCCTGCTTCTCCGGCGGGAAGAACTCGATCATGCGGCCGACGGTCTCCGCCGCGTCGATCGTGTGCAGGGTCGAGAGGACGAGGTGGCCCGACTCGGCCGCCTGCAGCGCGGTCTGCGCCGTCTCGGCATCGCGGAGCTCGCCGATCAGGATCACGTCCGGGTCCTGGCGCAGTGCACGGCGGAGCGCCTGGCCGAACGACTCCGTGTCGAGGCCGATCTCGCGCTGGTTGACGATGCAGCCCTGGTCCGGATGGAGGATCTCGATCGGGTCCTCGATCGTGATGATGTGCTGCCGGCGCATCCGGTTCATGAAGTCGATCATCGCGGCGAGCGTCGTCGTCTTGCCCGAGCCGGTCGCGCCCGTGACGAGGATCAGCCCGCGGTGCTCCTCGGCGAGCTTCTGCACACCGGGCGGGAGGCTCAGCTGCTCGAAGCTCGGCACCGTCTTCGGGATGACGCGGAAGGCGAACGAGGTGGCGCCGCGCTGGCGGAAGGCGTTGACGCGGAACCGCGGCAGCTCGCCGTCCTGGTAGGCGATGTCGAGGTCGCCAGCGTCGTGGAAGTGCTGCAGCCGCTCGGGCGAGCGGGCGCCGACGACCTGGAGCGCGTCGGCGAGGTCGTCGTCGTTCAGCGCCGGCCAGCCCTCGAGGTGGCCGAGCTCGCCGTCGCGCCGGACGATCGGCGGCTGGCCGAGCTTCAGGTGGATGTCGCTGGCGCCGAGCTCCACGGCGCGCGTGAGCAGTCCGTTCAGGTCCATACGGCTCGACCGAGGGATCGGCCGTTGCGGCCTGAACCTTTAGGCCGGAACGGTTCTGTAGGCCCGGCCGGGGTCGCCGGCGCGGCGCGCAACCGCATAGATGAGCCGAATCGCGGCCTGCTCGGCGCCCCGGGCGGCCCCCGGGCGGTCGAGCTCGCCGACGAGCAGCTTCTCGAGGGCCCGGAAGGTGGCCGGGACGCGGGCGAGGGCGAAGGTCGTCCGCGGGAAGCGGTCGAAGGCGACGTTCGCGCCCCAGCCGGCCGCCGTCAGCGGCGTGATCCGCCGGGCGACCGCCTCCTCGTAGGGCTCGAGCCCGGCGGCGCGGCCGGCGAGGACGTCGACCGCGGCGGCGGCGACGAGCTGCGAGCTGAGGAACGCCTCGTACATCCCGTCGCCCGAGAACGGGTCGACGAGCCCGGCCGCGTCGCCGATCACCGCCGCCGTCCCGCGCGCGAGCCGGCTCTCCGGCGTGCGCATCGGCAGCCGGTAGCCGCGCGTGTCAGTCGCCGCCGCCGGGTCGATGCCGTGCTCCTCGCAGAGGCGGCGCAGATGCTCGCGCAGGCGGGGCCCCTCGCCCGCGTAGCCGCCCACGCCGACGTTGACGTGGTCGCCCTTCGGGAACACCCAGCCGTAGCCGCCGTGGACGACGCCCATCTCCAGCACCATCGTCCCGGCGTAGCGCGCACGCGGCGCGGCCGCGTACGGGACGTTCGCCTCGAGCGCGACGCCGTGCATGACCCCGCCCGCGAGCCCGAGCGCCCGCGCCGAGACGCCGTTGCAGCCGTCCGCGCCGATCACGATCCGCGCCTGCACCTCCTCCCCGTCGACGGTCAGCCCGCCGGGACGGACGTCGGCGACGGTGACGCCGTCGCGCACGTCGGCGCCGGCCGCGGCCGCCTGCTCGACGAGGAACGCGTCGAGGCGGCGACGCTGCGTCATCAGCGCGAGCGGCGCACGGGCGCGGCGCTCGAAGCGCGACCGGTAGCGGAGCCTGACCTCGAGCCGCTCGACGCGGTCCTCGACGACGGGCTCGATCGAGAACGGCAGCAGCCGCGCCGCGCGTCCCGTCACCCCGCCGCCGCACGGCTTGTCGCGCGGGAAGACGGCCTTGTCGACGAGCAGGACGCGCGCGCCCGCGTCCGCGAGCCGGTAGGCGGCGGTCGCGCCTGCAGGCCCCGCCCCGACGACGGCGACGTCGAACGAGCTCACGACCCCAAAGCTACAATGCCGTCCCCCAGAGGGGGTGTGCCCGAGCGGCCAAAGGGAACGGGCTGTAAACCCGTCGGCTCAGCCTACGGAGGTTCGAATCCTCCCGCCCCCACTTTGAGCTGTGTCGCCCGCTTCGCGCGGGTCGGGCGCGCGTTCCGCGCGCGCGCCCTCGCGCTGTGCTTTCCGCTCGCAGGTCTGGCAGGGGGCGAACTCGTTTCAGGCGGGAGCGGGCCGCGGCTCGACACCCGCCGGTCAGCGCACCCAGAGCTGGTCGACGAGCGTCCCCGACTGCGGGCTGAACTCGTAGTTCCCGACCCGGCGCGAGACGAGGTCGACGTAGCGCTGAACGTACATCGGCGCGTACGGCGCGAGCTCGACGGCGCGGCGGTCGGCGGCCGCCCACGCCGCGGCCGCCGCCTGCGGGTCGGTCGGCTCGAGCCGCTCGGCGCGGGCGATCAGCGCATCCGTCTTCGGGTCGCAGAACTCGGCGACGTTCTCGTTTCCGAACGATCGCGGCTCGAAGGCGCCACAGGTCAGCTGCTGCAGGAAGTCGGCGGCAGCGGGGAAGTCGGCGATCCAGCTGAGCAGCCCCGCCTGCGGAGTCTTCGCCGAGTTGTCGACGGTCGGGTAGTAGATGGGGTCGCCGGGCGTGCGGAAGTCGACGCGGTAGCCGAGCTTCCGGAGAGCGCTCGCGACGGAGCGCATCTCCGCCTGGTACGGCTGGAACTGGTACGACCACAGTTCCACACGCATCCCGCGGGTTCCGCTCGCCGCGACGAGCGCACGCGCCTTTGCGAGGTCGGGCGCCGTCCAGGCGCCGCTCTCGTTCGGGTGCAGGGTGTACGGACAGGTCGGGCTGTAGCCGGGGATGAGCGGCGGGAGCACCTGACACGTCGGCGCGGCCACCGTGGGACCGCCCTGGAGCCTCACGAGCCGCCCCCGGTCGAGGCGTAGTTCAACGCCTGCCGCACGCGCACGTCGTCGAACGGCGGCCGCCGCGTGTTCAGGAACACGTACTCCACGACGGAGTACGGATGCACGTGCACCTGGCTCGCGTATTGCGTCTCGACTTCCTGGAGCCGGTTCGGCGGAGGACCGAATCCGAGCATCACGTCCGCCTTGCCGCGCTCGATCGCGGTCGTGCCCACGTCGAGCGGCACGGTGGCGTTCCAGACGATGCGGTCGGGGAAGCCCGGCGGCTGCGCCGCCGCCGACCAGACGCGGAAGCGCGGATTGCGGACGAGCACCGCGCCGCGCTGCGGCACGAGGTGCGTGAACATGTACGGGCCCGTCGCCGGGAGCGGCCTCGTCGAGCGACGCATCGGCGTCGTCTTCGCCGGTAGCACGTCGGCGAACCAAAGGGCCAGCTTGTCGAGGAACTCCGGATCCGCCGCAGAGAGATGGAACGTCACGGTCCAGGAGGCGGGATCGATGACGATGCCGTGCGAGAGATCGCAGGTGGCGGGCTTCTCGATACATGCGCTTGCACCCACGAGGCCGGCGTAGAAGCGCGTGCAGAGCGGATGCTCGCGTTCATCCGGCGGCGGCTCGCGCCCGTAGTCTGACGATGTGGGTGCGCTCGGGACGACAGCGGCGATCGCCGTCGCAGCGCTCTGCCTCGCCGCCGGCGCCGCCGCCGACGCCTCGAGCGACGCGCTGATCCACGCCGACGCGACGCGCGCGCTCGGCTACACCGGGATGGGCGTCACCGTCGCGGTGCTCGACACCGGCATCGACGACCACGACCCGAGCCTCGTGCGGTCGGTCGTCGCCGAGCACTGCTTCGTCCCGCCTGACGGCTGCCCCGACGGGACCGCGGAGCAGGACGGCCCCGGCAGCGCGCAGGACGACCACGGGCACGGCACGGCGATCGCGGACGTCATCGCCGGCACCGGATCCGACGGCCCGGTCGGGGTCGCGCCGGACGCGTCACTCGTCGTCGTCAAGGTCGCCGACCGCAACGGCCGGACCTCCGCGCAGCAGATCGTCGCCGGGCTCGACTGGGTCGCGCAGCACCATCCCGAGGTGAAGGTCGTGAACGTCAGCCTCGGCAGCGACATCCTCCTCAGCGGCGACTGCAGCACGCTCACCTCCACCTTCAGGGCCTACGCGGACGCCGTCGACGAGCTGCGCGCCCAGGGCGCGACGGTGTTCGCCTCGTCCGGGAACGGCGGCTCGCGGGCCTCGCTGACCGCGCCCGCGTGCATCCACGACGCGGTGGCGGTCGGCGCCGTCTACTCGCGCGGCTTCGGCAAGTACACCGCGCCGTTCGTCTGCGTCGACAAGACGACCGCCGCCGACCAGGTCGGGTGCTGGTCGGACGGCGGGACCGAGCTCGACCTGCTCGCCGCCGGCGGGCCGATCGACGTCGCCGACCTCGGCTCCGGGGACTCCCTGCTCGCGGGGACCTCGTTCGCCTCGGCGCAGGCGGCGGGCGCGGCGGCGGTGCTGCTCCAGGCCGACCCCGCCCTCACGCCGGATGCGCTCCTCTCGCTGCTCGAGAGCACCGGCGTGCCGATCACCGATCCGCGGAACAGGCTGACGACGCCGCGGATCGACCTCGCGCAGGCGCTCGGCGCGGTCCTCGGCGCGCCGGTGCCGCTGCTGCCGCCGCCCGGCCCGGCGCCGACCGGAGAGCCGACCCTGTCCACGCCGACGGTGCCGCGGGCGAGCCTCTCGCTGAAGCCGATCACGTTCGGCTCCGTCGGCCTCGCGAGGACGGTCACGCGGCGGCTTTCCGTCCGCAACAGCGGCACCGGCACGCTCACCGTCCGGCTCGCGACCTCGCTCCCGTCCGTCTCGGTCCGCCCCGCGAGGCTGACCATCGCCTCGTCGCACGCCGCGACGGTGCGGCTGATCTTCCGGCCGACGCGCGCCGGCGTCTACCGGGGCCGGCTCCGGCTGGAGACCGACGACCCGGCCGCGCCGCACATCGCCGTCGCCGTGCGCGGCAGCGGGCACGCCTGACGCGATAACGTGACCGCATGGACGAAGGGCGGGCACGGGAGCTGCTGACGGCGGAGCGCGACCGGATCGAGCGCGAGCTCGCACGGCTCGGCCACGCGGACGACGGCGAGGAGGCCGACGAGTTCGACCCGGCGAACCTCGCCTCCGACCTCTACCAGGACGAGCTCGACGCCGGCCGCGCCGACGACCTGCGCGAGCAGCTCGAGGCGGTCGAGCGGGCCGAGGAGCGGCTCGCCGCCGGCACCTACGGCCGGTCGGTCGTCAGCGGGGAGCCGATTCCCGACGAGCGTCTCGAGATCTTCCCGACCGCCGAGCTGACGGCGGACGAGGAACGCGCCCGCGGCGACTAGCTGGTTTGCCACCTCGACGATGCCCGGCCCCATCCGGGCGGATCCGTAACGTCTGCGGCGTGCCGCCGCAGCTGAACCCGATCGAGCGCCGGCTCGCGAAGTTCATGGAGGACCCCGGCTCCGTCCGCAACGCGGCGGGGACGATCGTGACGGCGACGGCGATCGTCGTCGTCGTCGGCGGGATCCTCATGCGCGTGATCGACCACAAGGAGTACGCGAACGTCTGGGTCGGGATGTGGTGGGCGCTCCAGACGGTCACGACCGTCGGCTACGGCGACGTGACGCCGAAGGAGCCCTCGGGCCGGTTCGTCGCGTCGGTCGTGATGCTCGAGGGGATCGCCTTCCTCGCCATCGTCACCGCGTCGATCACGTCGACGTTCGTCGCCCGCGCCGCGGAGAAGCGGCTCGCCGCTCGCGAGCAGGACCAGGAGACCGAGGAGCAGCGGATCGATGCGCGGTTCGACGCGATGCAGCGGCAGCTCGACGAGATCACGGCGCTGCTCGGCCGGCGCGACAGTCCGTAGCGCGATGCGCCGGGCCGCGACACTCGCGCTGCTGCTCGTCGCGGCGGCCGCCGGAGCCCGCGCGGCTGCCGCCGCCGACGCCTCCCCCGAGCAGCAGCTCGCCGACAAGTACGCGCCGATCGTCGCGCTGAAGAAGCAGACGAAGCCGTGCGACACGAACGGCGAGCCGTACCGCCCGATCCCGGTCGACGTCGTGCTCGGCCGCAAGGACGTGAAGCTCGTCGACTCGAAGGGCAGGCTGATCGACGCCGCGCCCACCGCCGCCGACCTGTTCCGGCGCGGCGACGACACGTACCTCGACCTCCCCGGCTCGCCGCTCAACCCGGGATGCAGCTACGAGAAGTGGGCGCGCGAGATCGCGTCCGGAAAGCCGACGACGGCGTACGCGCACGTCGTCACGCAGCCGGGGAAGCCCGGGAAGCTCGCGCTCCAGTACTGGTTCTACTACCCGTTCAACGACTTCAACAACAAGCACGAGTCGGACTGGGAGATGATCCAGCTGATGTTCGACGCCGGCTCGGCGGCGGACGCGTTGAACCGGCGGCCGACCGAGGTCGGCTACTCCCAGCACCAGGGTGCCGAGCGCGCGGACTGGACCGACCCGAAGCTCGAGAAGCACGGCAACCACCCGGTCGTCTTCGCCGCGGCCGGCTCGCACGCGAACTTCTTCAAGAACAGCCTCTGGCTCGGCCACGGCGCGCAGGAGGGATTCGGCTGCGACGACACGCGCACGCCGTCGCGCGACCTGCAGACGCAGGTCGTCCTCCTCCCCGACGCGCCGCCCGCCTCCGCGTCCGCGCCGGACGCGTGGCTGACGTTCAAGGGACACTGGGGCCAACAGGAGCACGGGCCGAACAACGGCCCGACCGGCCCGAACATGAAGGACCAGTGGACGGAGCCGGTGACGTGGTCCGAGGACCAGTGGCGCTCGAGCAGCACCGCCGTGCCGCTGACGAAGACGATCGGGCCGAGCGCGACGAGCTTCTTCTGCTCCGCGGTCGCGGCGGGCTCCGGGGTCTACCTGCGCTTCCTGCGGACGCCGTGGCTCGTGCTCGGCATCCTCGCCGGGATCACGCTGCTCGGCCTCTGGCTCAGCCGCCGCACGCAGTGGTCGCCCGTGCACCCGACGCCGATCGACCAGCGGCGCTCGGGCGGCCAGATCTACCGCGCGGCCGCGCGGCTGTACCGGCGCTACTGGATGCTGTTCCTCGGGATCGGCGTCATCTTCGTCCCACTCGCCGCGATCGCGGCGATCTTCCAGCAGCTCCTCTTCGCCTACACCGGGCTCGGCACGCTCGTCGACGAGGCGTCCAGCGACCCGATCGTGTCGGCGGCGCTCGCGCTCCTCGTCGGGGAGCTGTCGACGATCGTCGCGACCATCCTCGTAACCGGCGCAGCCGCCGAGGCGGTCGACCGGCTGCAGGAGGGCAAGCGTCCCGACGCGCGCAGCGCGTACACGGGGATCGTCCCGAACCTCCTCGCGCTCGGCTGGGCCTGGCTGCGGATCATCGTCGTCGCCGGCCTGCTGACGATCACGGTGATCGGGATCCCGGTCGCGGTCTTCTACCTCGTGCGCAAGGCGGTGACGACGCAGGCGTGCGTGATCGAGGAGCTCGGCGCGGGCGCGTCGCTCTCCCGGAGCAGCGAGGTCGTGCGCCACCGCGAGGTGCGCGTGTTCGCGATCACGGCGCTCGTCAACGTCACGGCGTATCTCGCCGGGCCGATCCTCGGCGTGATCGTCCTCTTCATCACGTCGAGCTCGCTCGCGGTCATCGACGTGATCAGCTCGCTCGTCTACGCCGTCGTCATGCCGTATGCCGGCATCGCGATCGCGCTGCTGTTCTACGACCTGCGCCGGCGCCACGCAGAGGAGCCGGCGGTCACTCCGGTGGGTGCCCCCGCTCCCACAGCGTCGCATTGAGCACGGCGGAGCCGACCATGATCCGGCTGAGCATGAACAGCCCGAGCAGGAGCACGGCGGCGAGGCCGAGCACGCCGTACGTCCCTTGCTTGTGCTCCGCCTCCGGAATGAGGTAGTAGGCCGTCACCGCGTTGAGCGCCTCGGTGCCGATCGCGAACACCAGCGCACCGGGGATGAGCGCCGTCCACGGTGCGCCGCGGTGCGGCAGCTGCAGCGAGATCAGGAGCCAGAGGAGGCCGTAGGGCACGAGCACCGCGAGCGTGACGACCAGCCCGGGACCGGGCGTGCGCGACCGCACCTCGCTCGCGAACGCGGTGAACGCGAACAGCAGGATGATCAGCGCGAGGAAGCGCAGCACCGCCCTCGGCTTCACCTTTGGCACCGAGCCGCGCACCTCGGTCCACACGAGCCGGTGCGAGACGACGAGCGCGCGCAGGACGCTGCGGGTGGCCCAGAGCAGGAGCGGGATGCCGATCACGAGCGCGTACCAGCGGTTGGCGCTCTTCGCCGCGGTGGAGACCGAGTTCGAGACGAGGCCGGCGAGGCCGAGGTGGTTCGCCGCCTGGTCGGGCGAGTCTCCCGCCGCCGCCGCGCCGAGGCCGAGGCCGGCGACGAGGACGAGGGCGGCCGGCAGCAGCCAGATGAAGAACCGGTACGCGAGCGCGCCCGCGATGATGTTCCCGCCCACCTCGGCGTCGCGGTCGGCGATCTCGAACGCAGCGTCGAGCGAGCCGTGGCGGCCGCGCTCGGTCTGTGCGCGCTCCGCGATCCGCTGTGCGCGCTCCTGCGCCGCCGCCGTCCGCGCGCGCATCCGCGCCGCGCGGGAGGACGGCGCGTCGGGCTCGGCGGCCCGCTCCTCGTCCCGCGGTTCCGTCTGCATGGCCTCGCCCTGATCGTAGTACCCGGCGGAGGTAGGCTCCGGCGTATGAGCATCCTCGACGCGCGTGCGGACCTGACGGCGCTCGCCGCCGAGGCCGAGCGCCGCTACGTCGAGCGCAATCCCGAGTCCCGGCGGCTGCACGAGGAGCGGGCGCGCGTCATGCCCGGCGGCAACACGCGCACCGTCATCCACGTGCCGCCGTTCCCGCTGACGATCGTCCGCGGCGAGGGCGCGCGGCTGACCGACGCCGACGGGCACGTCGTCGTCGACCTGCTCGGCGAGTTCACGGCAGGGCTGTACGGGCACTCGCATCCGGTGATCCGCGAGGCGATCCGCGACGCGCTCGACGACGGCTGGGTCTTCGGCGCGCCGAACCGGTACGAGACCGCGCTGGCCGCGGCGGTGTGCGAGCGGTTCCCGTCGATCGAGCTCGTCCGCTTCTGCAACTCGGGAACGGAGGCGAACCTCTATGCGCTCTCGCTCGCTCGCGCGGCGACCGGGAAGCCGGCGGTGCTCGTCTTCGAGGGCGCCTACCACGGCGGCGCCTTCTACTTCGTCTCGGCGGAGGGATCGCCGATCAACGTGCCGTTCCCGTTCGTCGTCGGGCGGTACAACGACGCGGAGGCGGCCGTGCGGCTGGTCGCGGAGCACGCGCACGAGCTGGCGGCCGTGCTCGTCGAGCCGATGCAGGGCTCGGCCGGGGCGATCGCCGGGGAGCCGGCGTTCCTGCAGGCGCTGCGGGACGCGACCGCGGAGCACGGCGTTCTCCTCGTCTTCGACGAGGTGATGACGTCGCGGCTCTCCTTCGGCGGGCTGCAGGCGGTGCTCGGGATCACGCCCGATCTGACGACGCTCGGCAAGTACCTCGGCGGCGGGCTCGCGACCGGCGCCTTCGGCGGTCGCGCCGACCTGATGGGCCGCTTCGACCCGTCGCGCCCCGACGCGCTCCCGCACGCGGGCACGTTCAACAACGCGGTGCTGACGATGGCGGCGGGCTTCGCCGGGCTGTCGCGCGTGTACACCGCGGACGAGATCGAGCGCCTGAACGCCCTCGGCGAGCGGCTGCGCGACCGGCTGAACGCGTTCGCTGCGCGCGAGGACCTCCCGTTCGTCGTCACCGGCGTCGGCTCGCTCGTCGGGCTGCACTTCGCGCGCGGCCCGGTGCGGTGCGTCACCGACGTCGCCGACGTGCCGGAGCTGCGCGCGCTGATGCATCTCGAGCTGCTCGAGCGTGGCTGGTCGTACGCACGCCGCGGCTTCATCGCGCTGTCGCTCCCGTTCACGGAGACGGAGGTCGACGGTTTCGCCGCCGCGGTCGAGGAGTTCCTCGAGCGGCACGCGGCGCTCGTCCGCGCCGCCGTCTAGCTCTGCGTGTCCGGACCCGGCCAGGTGTCGGAGAGCAGGTAGCCCTCCGGGAACGGGTCGTCCGGGTCGACGTAGACCTGCGTGACGCCGGTGATCCACGCGCTGCCGCGGATCGCCGGGACGATCGCGGCGCGACCGCCGGCGGTCGTCTCGCCCACGATCCGCCCGGCGAAGGTGGAGCCGATCACGGACGCGGCGGTCATCGCGTCGCCGGCCTTCATCAGCCCGCGCGCGTGCAGCGCGGCCATACGCGCGGAGAGCCCGGTGCCGGTCGCGGAGCGGTCGAGCCGCCCGGGCGCGACGACGACGGCGTTCCTCGAGACGGCGCCGACTCCCTGCCACGGCTCAGCGATCTGGACGATGCTGACGCCGGCGATCGCGGGATTCTCCGGGTGCGCGCACGGGAGCTGCTTGCGCGCGGCCACGCGGATGCGCTCGCCCGCGAGCGAGAGGTCGCGCGCCTCCGCGGGCACGAGCTCGAACCCGAGCGCGGACGCGTCGGCGATCGCGTACCACATGCCGCCGAAGGCGACGTCGACGGCGAGCGAGCCGAGCCCGTCCACCTCGAGGGCGGCGTCGATCCGGTCGGCGAAGCACGGGACGTTCGTCAGCTCGACGCTCTCGCAGCGCCCGTCGCGGCACGCGGCGCGCACCTCGACGACGCCGGCCGGTGCCTCGAGGCGCAGCATCGTCTCCGGCTCTTGCATCTCGACCATGCCGGTCTCGAGCAGCACCGTCGCGACGCAGATCGTGTTCGAGCCCGACATCGCCGGATACTCGGTCGGCTCCATGATGATGAACCCGGCGTCGCAGTCGTCGCGCGTGGGCGGGACGACGAGGTTCGCGTGAACGGCGACGCTGCCGCGCGGCTCGCGGAGCAGCAGCCGCCGAAGCGAGTCGTCGGCGGCGAGCGCCTGCATCTGCTCGAAGACGGTCGCGCCGGGCGGCGGCAGCACGCCGCCGACGACGACGTTCCCGACCTCGCCGCCCGCGTGGCACCCGACGACGGTGATCTGGCGGCGCGCGCGCATGGTCGTCGCCGAACCGTATATGCGCCGATGGCTACGGCGCCCTGAGGTCGAACCAGCCGGCCCGGGCGTAGCGGGCGCAGATCCGCCGGCCGCGCGAGGCGTCGACGGCGGCGTCGATCACCTCCAGCTCGATGCGAGCCCCGGGATCGGCGAGCAGGCAGATCGGGCTGAGAATGTGGCGCAGCCGACGCGGCTTCGGCGACCAGCGCCCGTCAGGGCCGGAGAGCTGCTTCGCCAGGGCGGTGCACACCGAACGGGCGCGAACCGCCCGCACGCGGATGCGCGTATCGGCCCGCGAGGCGTAGATCATGCACGTGGGGTCGCCGATGAAGTCCGACGGCGTCGGCAGACGGGACGACGCCGCGACTGCAGCCTGCGGCGTCCATCCCGCCGCGACGATCGCGGCGACCGTGGAGACGGTGAGCGCGCGCATCTAGGTGACCCGCGCGATCACCTGCGCCACGGTGAGCGGCTTCGCGCCGGTGATGCGCTCGTAGTCGTCGGACTCGACGTCGAACTCGCCCGCCCGGATCGCCTCGTAGGAGGTGTGGCCGGACTCGAGGTTCCAGCTATCGCGCCCGATGGCGCGCCAGCGCGCGTCCCACTCCTCGTGCGACGCCGGCTCGTAGCGGTGCTCGCGCCCCGTCACCCCGGTCGCGACGCGCGCGAGCTCGGCGAGCCCGACCGGCGGCGGCGTGACGACGTCGTAGATCTTCCCGTCGTGCGCCGGGTCGAGCAGCGTCGCCGCGATCGCCTTCGCCAGCTCAGGCCGGTAGGAGAAGCTCATCCGCCCGTCGCCGGCGGTCTCGCGCGCGACGCCGTCCGGGTCGAACCAGCCGGGAATGTGGTCCGCGTACATGCCGTTGCGGATCGCCGTCCAGGAGAGCCCGGACTCGCGGAGCATCTGCTCGGTCGCCCCGTGCGAGCGCGCGTGCATGAAGATCGCGTCGGGCCCGGCCGCGAGAAACGAGAGGTAGACGACGTGGGCCACGCCGGCGCGGGCGGCCGCGTCGACGAAGGAGCGGTGCAGCTCGATCCGCCGCTCGGGCCCCTGGTGCAGCGAGACCATGAAGACGCGGTCGCCCGCGCCGAGCGCCGCGTCGAGCGACGCCGCGTCGCCGTACTCGGCGACGGCCACCTCCGCCCCGTCGAGCGCGGGCGCGCGCGCGGGGTCGCGGACGAGCAGCCGCGTGGGCGCCCCGCGCCCGACCAGCTCCCGCGCGACGAGCCCGCCGACGTGCCCGCTCGCCCCGGTGACGACGATCACCGGCGAACCGTATCCAGAGGAAGCCGCCGCTAGACTGTCGCCGCTGCCCTCTTAGCTCAGCTGGTAGAGCACCTCCATGGTAAGGAGGGGGTCGACGGTTCGAGTCCGTCAGAGGGCTTGCAAAATCCCCGCACACGGGGGATTTTTCGTTCAGGACGACTTGCTCTTCGTCGTGCGTGCGGTGGGTATGGAGCTGTTTATGGAGCTTTCGCGCACGCGAGGCGCCGCTTTTCGGGGTGGTTCACAGGCTTCATGTGCGACCGTTCGGTAGCAGATCCCATCGGCGACCGTACGGTGGCATCTGAGGTTTGCCACCGATCGGTTTCATGGTATTATTGCTACCGAACGGTTTCAATGGAGGGTACACGTGACGGTACGGTCGATCAGAGATGTCGCAGCCGCGGTGCGTGGGCGGCGTCAGGACCTCGGCCTCAACCAGGCTGACCTGGCGAAGCGCGCTGGTGTATCGCGTAAGTGGATCTACGAGTTCGAGGCCGGCAAGCCGACCGCAGAGCTGGGCCTGGTCATGCGCGTCCTTGATGCGCTCGGCTTCCAGCTGGAGCTCCGATCCGAGCCTCGAGCCAAGGGGTCGACACGTGCTCACGACACGATCGATCTCGACACCGTCCTGAACCAGCTTCGTGATGTGGATGGAGAGGCGGGGCGACAGTGAGCGATTCGCTCGCGGTGGTCATGGGCGATCGCTCAGCCGGAACGCTCACCCGTCTGAGTGGCGGGCAGTTGCGCTTCGACTATGACGACCGCTATCGGAAAAGACGTGGCGCGGTTCCGTTGTCCCTCTCGATGCCGACGCAGATTCGTTCGCACGCGGATCGCGTCATCTCACCTTGGCTTTGGGGCCTTCTTCCGGACAACGATGCGGTGCTCAGGCGCTGGGCGCGCCAGTTTCACGCGTCGGCCTCATCACCATTCTCGTTGCTTGCGACTCCAGTCGGCGAGGACTGCGCGGGTTCCGTCCGATTTCTTCAGCCTGACAAGGTCGAGGATCATCTCGAGCGGACAGGCGATGTGACCTGGCTCTCGGAGGGCGAAGTCGCCCAACGACTGAAGGACCTCAGGGTCGACTCCACAGCGTGGCTAGGTCGGTCATTCACTGGCCAATTCAGCTTGGCGGGAGCTCAAGCTAAGACGGCGCTCCTCTTTGACGACGGACGTTGGGGCGTTCCTTCGGGGTCGATCCCCACAAGCCACATCCTTAAGCCCGCCGTGGCGGGCCTTGACGACCACGACCTAAACGAGCATCTCTGCCTCGACGCCGCCCGGCGAGCAGGTCTACTCGTCGCTCGGACTCGAATAGCTCACTTCGAAGACGAGTCCGCAATCGTTGTTGATCGCTACGACCGTGTCACAGTTCAGGGAGGTCTCGCTCGCGTACACCAAGAAGATCTTTGTCAGGCAATGGGAATCCCTCCGAGCAGGAAGTACCAGAACGAGGGGGGGCCGGGACCGAGCGAGATAGTCGCGCTCTTCCGCGGCACGATGTCTCCTCGGGACGCAGACGATGCGGTATGGCGCTTCATCGACGCGCTCGCTTGGAACTGGCTAATCGGAGGCACGGATGCGCACGCGAAGAACTACTCTCTGCTGCTTGCTAGCGCGGATGTTCGGCTCGCCCCGCTCTACGACGTCGCCTCGGCGCTGCCGTACGGAATGCACGAGAAGAAGCTTCGCTTCGCCATGAAGCTAGGTGGTCATTACGAGGTCTTCACGTATCGCAACCCTTGGCCTCGGGCTGCCAAGGAGCTCGAGGTCGATACGGACGCGTTGATCGCGCGCGTCAGCGCGCTCACAGCTCGTGCACCCGACGCTTTCGCCGAGGCAGCCTCTGCCCTAGACGTTCAGGAGCTGAAGAGAGACCTCACCCCGCGGCTTGTCGACCTTATTGCCGAGCGTGCCGTGCGTTGTGCTGTTTTATTGGACGCCGGAGCGGCGGCCTCGTCGCCAGCGGCTTCCGGCCACTAACGCGGCGCCGCTGGGATACGCCCAGTGGCTCGAGCCCAGTCCTCGACGCTCCGTCAACTCCAAACCCCTGACCGCCGCCGAAAGCCGCGGGCGTGCTGCTGGAATAGGTCGCGCGACAAGGCCGTGGCCGTCAGCCAGCCGAGCGACGGCAACGTTGTTTTTGTCGCCGGACACCTCGCCGCCGACGCGCGCGCGTCTCAGTCATCGGGCTGCCTGCAGT
>Ga0335080_10000200_pt1 | contig 53472 bp, 37 predicted proteins | sample Lox_Sample_34_FD_206720 | JGI IMG/M metagenome (GOLD analysis project Ga0335080, IMG submission 206720) | Soil microbial communities from Loxahatchee National Wildlife Refuge, Florida, United States - Lox_Sample_3.4 | ecosystem: Environmental > Terrestrial > Soil > Wetlands | place: USA... | reverse complement strand
GGTACTGCAGCCGCTCGCCGGCCGGCCGCTGCTGCAACACGTCATCGACACCGCGCGTTCGCTCGATCCAGCCGCCATCCACGTCGTGTACGGACACGGTGGGGAGAGCGTGCCCGAGGCGCTCGCCTCTCCCGGCATCAACTGGATCCTGCAGCCGGAGCGGCTCGGCACGGGTCATGCGCTGCTGCAGGCGATGCCGTTCATCCCCGACGAGCTGCGCGTGCTGGTGCTCTACGGCGACGTGCCGCTGATCCGCCGTGCGACGCTCGCGCAGCTGCTCGCGGGCGCCGCGCCCGCGCGGGTGCGGCTGCTGACCATGAAGGCCGACGACCCGAGCGGCTACGGCCGCATCGTGCGCGACCGAGGTGGCAGGGTGCGCCGCATCGTCGAGGAGAAGGACGCGAGCCGCGCCGAGCTCGCCCTGCGTGAATGCAATACGGGGGTGCTGGCAGCGCCGGCACGGCTGCTGCGCCGGTGGCTCGCGCTCCTCAAGCCGGACAACTCGCAGGGCGAGTACTACCTGACGGACGTCGTGGCGCTCGCCGCCCGCGAGCGCATCCCGGTCGAGCCGATCGTGGCCACCGAGGCAATCGAGGTACTCGGTGTGAACGACAAGGCGCAGCTGGCCGAAGCTGAAGCCGCCTGGCGCGCCCGGACGGCGCGCGAGCTGATGCTCGCCGGCGTCACCGTCGCGGACCCGGCGCGGCTCGACGTGCGCGGCACCGTCACGCACGGCGCCGACGTGTTCCTCGATGTGAACGTGGTGCTCGAGGGACGGGTGGTGCTCGGCGACGGCGTGCGCGTCGGCCCCGGGTGCCTGATCCGCAACAGCGAGATCGGCGCGGGTACCGAGGTATTCGCGCACTGCGTCATCGATCAGGCGCTCATCGGACCCGCGTGCAACATCGGACCGTTCGCGCGTTTCCGCCCGAGCTCGCAGCTGGCGCGCGGCGTGCACATCGGCAACTTCGTCGAGGTGAAGAACTCGCACCTCGGGGAAGGCTCCAAGGCCAACCACCTCGCCTACGTCGGCGATGCCACACTCGGGGCGCGGGTGAACATCGGCGCCGGTACCATCGTCGCCAACTACGACGGCGCCAACAAGCACCGCACGGTCATCGAGGACGACGTGCACACCGGCAGCAACTCGGTGCTGGTCGCGCCGATCGTAGTGGGCGCGGGCGCCACCATCGGTGCGGGCTCGACCGTCACGAAGGCGGTACCCGCGGGTGAGCTCACCGTAGCGCGTGCTCCGCAGAAGACCGTCGCGGGCTGGCGGCGGCCGGTGAAAAAAAAGAGCTGAGGGCTGCAACCTGTTTGTAGCACTGATTCGCTACCGTGCGACCTCCGTTGCGATGGGAACGCGCCACAGGTGAGGGCAATGAGTGCGTCAGAACAACGGCGAGCCGAATGGCTCGATCCGCGGTTTTGGGATCGCCTCGATCGTCTGGAGAGCCGGCATCGGCGGATCCAGTCCGAGCACAATGAGGCACGCCGCGGACTCGAGCGCTTGTCGCCGAGTGAATCGGATGAGCTGCGCGAAGCCTGGCGGCGCTACTGCGAGGCGATCGCTGAGCTCGACCGCACTACCGCCGAATTCGAAGCATTGCGGTCGGGCGTGGAGTGAAGGCGGCGGCCTCGCGCCAGAAGATCCTGTCGCGCCGTACCATCGGGGCACTGGGCGCGCTGGAGGCGAGCGTGCAGGAGCTCGGCAGCCACCGCAGTACGGCATTGCGGGTGTTTATCGCCAGCCGCAATGCAACGACGCTGGTGGCGCAGCACGAATTCTGGCTGGAGTTCTCCTGGATCGACCAGGAATACCGCGTCGCCGTACGGCGGCTGGCGGAGTTCTGCGCCGCGCATGGCGCCTGATCACGACGCCTGGTGAAGCGCAAGGAGATCCTCGCAATAGTTGGCCTGGTGACCCTGAGCTTTGCGGTCACACTCGCAGTGCTGTGGGTCGAGGGCTCGCGGGGCGTGTCGTTGGCGCTGCGGGATCGCGGCGCACCTCCACGGGCGTGGTGGCCGGCCATACCGCCTGGACGGGGCCCCGCCGCAATTGCGGCCGCTTCGGCCGGGCCGCAGCACAGCCGCCCGCCGCTCCCGGCAGAGCCCACAGCTGAGGTGCCGTCTTCCGACGACAGCGGTCCGCCGTTGCCCGTGCTGCTCGCGGTCTCGTCTCATCCCGGTCGGGTCGCGGACGACGCTGACGACGGTGCTGACAGCGCCGCCCGGCTCGAGGCCGCGCGGCAGGTTGATCTCTTCAACACCTCGGACGAGGCCCTGGCAGTCACCGTGCTGGCGCTGGACGTACCGACGCAGGTGACGACGCGAGCCCAATTGATCATATCGCCACACTCGCAAGCGCACGTCGGCAGCGAGTCGGGTCTGAAGCTCGACCCGGGCACCGAGGTCGCACTTCGCAGCAGCGGGTATCGCGAGCTGACCACGACTGTGCATTAGCGCCGTTCGAGATAAGAGCCCCAGTAGTCCGCCAGGTAGCGATCCTCGATCACGTTCGAGTCGTCGATGAAGGCCTGCTTGCGTACCGGATCGGCGGCGAGGTCGCGGTACATGATCTGATTGGCGAAATCGCCCGCGAGGCCGCGCTCGATGCGACGACTGAAGTCCTGCTCGCTCTTGAGGTGGAAATGCGCTACGCATGCGCTCTCGATCAGGCGGGCGCCATCTCTCGCCACGTGATCGAGGTAGGCCTGTTTGCCGGGCGTGGCTGCGATCCAGTCCCAGAAGGACCACGGCTCGAGCAGAGCCGAGCAGGTGCGGACGGGCGGTGCCGGCAGCGCGTGCCAGAAGGGAATCGGCAGGCTCGGGAGCGCGAAGAATGCCGCGGTGCGCGTGATGTGCTTGGTGTGGATGTCGGGGGCGCGCGCGCGCCGCGTGTACTGGCGCAATACGCTCCCCGGCGGGCGCTCGGCGTAACCCGAGGTGCCGAAGTTGAGCCAGTTCAGCTGTATCGAGTCGAAGCTGGTTCCCGCCTGGCGCGTCAGCTGCGCGACGCTGTTGCCGAAGCCCGCGAGCCGCAGGTACTCGTCCTGGTCGAGGAAACACAGCCACTCGGTCGAGCGTGCGTAGTGGCGCAGGAAGTGCAGGTACATCTTGACCTGAGCGCCGACCTCGGGACAATGAGTGAAGGTCACGATGCGCGCGGCGATGTACGGCGCCAAGGGCTCCGCCAGCACCTGCGGGTCGTCGTCGTTCCCGTAGATGAAAAAGTGGTCGAAGCCGATGGACCGATGGTAGTCGATCCACTCGCCGATGGAGTTCTCTTCCATGCGCGCGCAGGAGCAGATCGAGTACGCGTATTGCATGGCCGCCCGCGCCGCTTCAGCAGGGTGCGCAGTCGGCGTGAAAGAACTTAGAGTTCACGAGTCCGATGTCCTGTAACACGCCCCGCGACGGATGGCGAATTCTAGGCAGACCGCGAGGCGCCGCAAATGCCCGTTGATGCGACGCTGCGGCGCGGCTTTCGCAACGAGGCCTGCGCGCAGCTGCACTCGGCGCCCACCCACGCCGCTCGCCGATTTCTGGTGTTCGTGCGCTGCGGATCGACTCCGGTTCCACAGCCGCGCTGGAACCTGGCGGGAGCGGTCCGCTCGTACGACATACTCGCCAACTTCTTCGCCCCACCGGCCGAGGGCTGCTGGCTGCTCGAGTCGGCCGACTACGTGGCTTCGGGTGGCTGGTCGAAGTTCTGCGCGGCCAAGCAGCTCCTCGGCGCGGAGCTGCTGGAACGCTACTCAGGGGTGCTGCTGCTCGACGACGATGTCGAGACCCACTTCGATCCGGGCGTCTTTGCCGAGTGGGTTTCCGCACAGGGGATCGATCTGGCGCAGCCGAGCCTGACTGCCGACTCGGTCGGCGGCCACCGCGTCTGCCGCCATCATCCGAGTTGCGCCTGGCGCGAGACCAATTTCGTCGAGGTGATGGCTCCATACTTCTCCCAGGCGCTGCTGCGCACCGCGATAGGCGACTTCGACAGATCCATATCTACGTGGGGTCTGGACGTTCTCTGGGGCGCCAATTACGGCCGCTCGCACCGCCTGGCGATCATCGACCTCTTCACGATGGCGCATCGGCGCCCGAGCGATATTGCGAGCGGGGCGTTCTATCAGTACCTGCGTCGCCTCGGCGTCGATCCGCTGTACGAGCTCGCCGCCATCCTGCAGGCCCTCGGTCTCGAGCGATTCGACATCGAAACGCGCCGCGTCACGTTTCTCGCCGACGGTATCCGCCTGCCGGAGACGCGTTAGTCCCGTTCCGCAAGACAGCGCTCGAGCGCTCGGATCGCAGTCACGTCTCCGTAGGCGCGCGGCGCCGCCGCCCGCAGCCGTGCCGCCACCTGTGATCGATATCCGGGGTCGATGCCCAGACGCGCGGCGAGCTCGATGTAGCCGGCGGTGTCGGCGGCCACCAGCTCGTCCATACCGAGGTGACGAAGAATGCCGCTGCCCAGCCGACCGCGCAGGAATCGTCCCTCGTGGGCGACGCACGGTAGGCCCGCGTCGACCGCCATCATCAGGGTGTTGAAGCCGGAAAATCCGATGGTGTCGAGGTAACCCGAGGCGTGAGCGAGCAGCGCGCGGAACACAGGCCGTGGTTGCCAGGGGATCCAGCGCAGCTGCCGTGATGGATCGAGCCCGGCGGAGGCGAAGGCAAGCTCGAGGCGGCGACGCAGCCGCTCACTGAGGGCGGGCCGCTCGTACTCGAAGAACACCAGGGTACAGTCGCGCACGCGGCGCGCGATTTCCACCCAGACGCTGTCGTGTACGGGGTCGTACTTGTAGGGGGTGCCGGCACAAACGTACCAGGGTGCGTCGCGGCGTATGCCGAGCGATTCGAGGTCGAGCTTTGCGGGCTCGGCTGTTGGCGGCGCGAGGTGCACCCCGAGGTGCGGCAGGCGGACCAGCCGCTCGGAATAGTCGGCCTCGGCGCCTGCGGGCTCGAAGGCCTCGGCCGAAATGAAGGCGTCCATGGTCGGCAGCCCGCTGGTCTCCGGATGTCCCCAGGCGACCAGCTGCCGGGGCGCAAGCCGCAGACTCGCGAGCGCCAGCGTGCCGCGATCGATGCCGACCTCGGGGTAGAGCAGCGCGTCGGGCGCTGCCTCACTGATCGCGCGCGCCCAGTCAGGCAGGTTGCGCGGCCCGGCTTCGAAGCGATCCGCGCAGCGGCGTGCCAGGGCGGTGGCGTCATCCTGTCGGGCACCGAGGTGAAACACCACGATCTCGAAAGCATCGCGGTCGAGCTGCTCGAGCCAACCGCGGGTCAGGGCGCGGAACACCGAATGCTCGCAAACTTGCGCCGAGACGATCCCTAGCCGCACGCGCCGTTGCACGGTCGATGGCGGAGGAACGTGCCGCGGGCGCGCGGCCGCGCACGAGGCGAGGGCCGCCGCGCTGCGCGACCGATAACGCTCGAGCAGCTCGCGGTTGGAGTACTCCTGATAGCTCAGGTAGAAGAATGGCTGCTGCGCGAGCGCCCAGGCATGCGCCTCGCGCAGTTGCCGCCCGTCGAGCCAGCGCTCCAAGGCGGCGAGTGCATCCATGAAATCCTCGCGGCCCTGACGCTCGCCAGGTGCCGCCGGCACCGGTGGCAGACAGCTCGCCAGCAGCCCGGTGCGCGCGCTGAGGTTTCCGGGGTCGAGCCGCTGGGCTTCGCCATAGCAGCGGCGCGCGTTCTGCCAGTCCCCGAGGCGCAGATGGATGACGGCGCAGTTGCACCAGGCTTCGGCGTTCCCCGGGTCGAGCCCCAGGACATGCTCCAGGCAGCGCAGCGCTTCCGCATCGCGGTGCAGCTGCGAGAACGCAGCTGCCCGATATTGCAGCGCTTCGATCGAGCCCGGCTCCTTTGCGAGGGCCGAGTCGGCGGCCGCGAGCGCCTCGGGCCCGCGCTCGAGCGACAGTAGCGCAGCAGCACGCAGCGTGAGCGCAGCACCATCCTCGGATTGGAGCGCGGCCGCCGCATCGAGGCTCCGCAGGGCGTCGGCCGGACGACCCAGGCGCCACTGCAACGGCGCGCGTCTCGCCCAGCCGGCCGCGTGCGCCGGCTGCAGCTCGAGGAGGACCTCCAGCTGTTGGAGCGCTTCCACCGGCCGGTCGAGAGCCTCGAACGCAAGCGCGAGGTTGAAGCGTGCAACCGGGTAGTGTGAGTCGAGCTCGAGCGCTCGCGCGAAGCAGGCCGCCGCCTCCGGCAACTCGCGCAGTTGCAGCAACGCCTGGCCAAGATTGTTATGGCCGCGGATGTTCGCCGGCTCCGCAGCCACCGCCCGTCTGAGAGTCTCGACTGCAGCGGCGGTTCTGCCCACGGAAAGCAGCGCTGCGCCCAGGCGGCGCAGGTTGGCCGCGTCTCGCGGCGCGATGCGCGCGATTTCCTCGAGGTCGGAGATTGCGGCCGCGGCGCGTCCGGCGTCGAGGCGCAGCTGCGCACGCAGGGTCAATATCCCGTGGCGGTGCGGGTTCTGGACATCCAGCCGCTCACACAATGCCTCGGCCTCGGCGAGCCGGCCCTGATGGAGAAGAACCAGTGCGGTCTGCAGCGCTTGCATCACGCGCATGCTAGCGCGCGCAACTCATCGCGACGATCCGACGTTTGCGCGACTCGCGCCGAGATGACTGCGATCGTCATACATTTGTCCGTCGCTTCGAGAGCGGGCGAAGAATCACATTTCCGTCACCGATATGCCACATGCAATGCGCAGCATGGCGGCCCAGTAGACGGCGGACCCGGGCACCTCGGAATGCCTGGGCCGGCAACCAGACCTAAGGAGTCAATATGAAGAATCTTGTCAAGCTGGGTGTCGCGGGGGCGCTTGCCCTCAGCGGTTCCATGGCTGCGCACGCCTCGATCGCGACGGCGACGAGCACCGCAAACCCGGGCGACGCGATCCTGTTTGCCGACGTATTCAGCGGCACGACGCTGCTCAAGGCGTTTGCGGGCGATACGGGCATCACGGTCGCCAGCCTCGGCGGCACCAGCACCGGCGGGACGCCGAACGTGAGCTCCTACCTCGACGCCAATCTTTCCAACCTGCTCGCCTCGGCCACTACCGGAACGACGGTGATCTGGGCGCTGGAAGGCGGCTGGGGCTTGAACGGCGGGCCGTACATGATCACGACCAACACTCCGGGGAATATCGGAGCAATCAACGCCCTGAACGGCTCGCAGCTGAACGCCATGGGGATTGGTCTCAACACCGAGATCAGCGGATTGAATGGACTTCTCGTCGGCGGTCTCAATTCGGTTGTCGGGACCAACGACGGGCCCATCACCGGCAGCGGCACGAACTTCAATCCGTTCCTGGTCGGCAACGACGCGCACACCTGGTACGGAGTCACGAACTCCATCGTGACCTCCTCCGTCGTCGGCGCGGGCGGATTGAGCACCTCGCAGACCATCTATCTGCTGACTGCCGCGGGCCAGAGCCCCTCCAACAACGAAACCATCACGCCGCTCAGCTACGCTGCCACCCTCACCTCGGCCGGACTGACAGTGTCTGCGGTGCCGCTGCCGGCCGCCCTGTGGCTGCTGGGCAGTGGGCTGCTCGGTCTCGCCGGCGTCGCGCGCCGCAAGGTCGGCCTCGCCTGAGCCGAAACCACTGGTCAACATTCTCCGGGAGACTCTGCATGAATCGCCATGTCAATCTTAAGATCGCGGCAGCCGTCACCGCCGCACTCGCCAGCGGCGCCAGCTTTGCCGCGGGGCCGTCGATTGCGACGATCAACTCCACGCCAGCAGCGAACACCATAAACATCATGGGTTCGTCGGCGATCAAGGTCGCGCTGTCGAACAGTATTTTGACCAACTTCTGTGGTGGTGCCGGCAACGCCACCGTCGTGACCAGCAACGGCAACAACACCAACTTCCTCGGCATTGCGTGCACGCCGGCCGCGACGGTCTCGAATACCGGCAACTACAACGTCTGGATCCGCTACGAGGGCGGCAGCGTTTCCGGTTTTCTGCCGATCGTCAATCCGGGCAATCCGATCAACGAAATCGACGGTCCGAGCCTCACCGCCAACCCGATCACGATCAATGGCTCGAGCTCGGCCAACGGAACTGACGACTCCTTCACGGTGGCGGCTGGTGGTGCGCTGAGCCGACACGTACCTGACCTCGGCATCGGCGACGTCGAGCCGAAGGCGCTGGTCGGCAACAACTACCCGATTGACTACTCTACCGGCGTCTGGGGAAATCAGAACCAGGCCGGACTCTTCGGCCTGGGTTCCAGCGGCATCATCGACGAGGTCTATGCGCTGTATGTCAACGAGAACAGCTCGCTCTTTACCGAGAACCCGCTGAACCTCAGTCAGCAGACGATCGCCGCGATCCTGACTCACCAGGTCACCAACTGGAGTCAGGTGTACGACATCAACAATAACGCCGTCGTGAGCGGTCCGCTCGCGATCAATATCGTGAACCGCGAATACGGCTCGGGCAGCCGCGCGGCCACGGATATCCTCCTGGTGGGCGATGGCTGCGGGTCCGGGGGAAATCCCACCACGTTGTTCACCAAGACCGGGGCGCAGCGGTTCTTCTCCACGGGCGACGTGCTGAAGGCCGCGAACACCCTGCCGGGGTCCATCACCTACGCGACGATCGACAACACGCAGAAGGTCTCCCCGCAAGCAAACATGGTCTGGGTCCAGATCAACGGCGTGGCACCTTCGAACCTCGCGGCGGCACAGGGCAACTACCCGTTCTGGGTGGAGGCACAGTACGTCAACAATGCCGGCAATACCGGTGCGGACACGGCGGCGGTCAAGGCCATCATCTCCGGGCTGCAGAGCGTGTCGACCACGGCATCGCTGGCGGACATCGACGCCATCCCGAACATCACCAACGCCACCGGAACTCCGACGCACTTCAACACGACGGTACACCTCAATCCGAGCCTGACTGCCACGGTGCCGAGTGGGGGCGGAACGAACTCCGATGGAACCAGCTCCACGGTGTACGTCAATCCATTCACCCGCAATGGCGTGACGTGCAACAACCCGGTAAACAGCGTGACCAACATTCCTTAGACCGGCAATTCGAGAGCCACGCTCCACTGGCCCCCCACTTGGGGGGCCAGTTTTGTTTTAAGCTGACAAAATGATGCCAGGCGCGAGCCGCAGGTGCCGATGGTCGCACACGATCGCAATCGCGCTCGTCACGGCATCGTGCGGCGGCCTGGTGAGAGCGCAAGCCCCTGCCAGCACTGCCACCGGGGCGGCACCGGCGCAGACCTTCGACGTCCTCGAGTACCGCGTGCTCGGTAACAGCATCCTTCCGATCCGCGACATCGAGGGCGCGCTCTATCCGCTGCTCGGAAACGGCAAGACGCTCAAGGACGTGGAGGGTGCGCGCAAGACGCTCGAGGACCTCTACCACAAGAAGGGCTACGGCACCGCGTTCGTGGACATTCCCCCGCAGACCGTGCAAGAGGGCGTGGTGCGCCTGCGCGTCACCGAGGGGACGCTCGAGAAGCGCACTATCGGCGGCGCCCGTTACTTCGCCGACCGTGACGTGATCGCGCAGCTGCCGGCGTCCACCCCGGGGCAGGTCCTGCAGCTCGCGAAGCTCCAGGAGCAGCTCACCACCGTGAACCGCGAGACCGCGGACCGCCAGGTCGTCCCGGTGCTCAAGGCGGGCTCCGCGCCCGGAACGGTCGACCTTGCCCTCAAGGTCGACGACCGGCTGCCTCTGCACGGGAGCCTGGAGCTCAACAACCAGGCGACGGTCGATACGCACCCGCTACGCGGAATCGTGAACCTGAGCTACGACGACCTCTTCGGCCGGCTCGACAGCCTCGCGCTCCAGTACCAATTCTCGCCGCAGGCCTTCTCCCAGGTGAAGGTCTTCGCGCTGAATTACGCGATGCACCCGATCGAGGGGCTGCAACCCTCCTTCAGCTACATCGACTCGAACAGCAACGTCCCCGTCGCCGGAACCTTCGGTGTGCTCGGCGTCGGAGACATCACCAGCGCCAGGCTCGCCTATGCGATTCCCGAGACCGGCGCTACGCTGCAATCGGTGAGCGTCGGCGCCGACTACAAGGACTTCCGCAACACGATCAAGCAGGACGTCACGACGGCGCTCGTCACCCCGATCACCTACCTCAGTCTCAATGCCGGTTACGCGCTGAACGCGCGTACCGACCGGGTGGCGACCACGCTCCTCCTCAGTGCCGACGGCGGCGTGCTCGGCAGCGCGACCGAGTTCGCGAACGACCGCTTTCAGGCCCGCCCCAACTTCTTCTACGTCCGCGCCGACCTGACTACCACCTGGCGTCTGCCAGCCGGCTTCGGCCTGCGGCTGCGCGCCGCCGGTCAGGGCGCCGCCGAGGCGTTGATCGCCAACGAGGAGTTCTCCCTGGCGGGTGCCGATGGGGTGCGCGGCTACCTCGAGGCGGAGGAGCTCGTCGATCGCGGCATCAAGGGGACCGCGCAGCTGATCTCCCCGCCCTGGCGGCACGGCGATCGCACTCTCGGCGAACTGTTTCTCTTCTACGACGTGAGCCGCGGCAGGGTGTATGCGGCGCTGCCAGGCCAGCCCTCCGACATCGAGCTGCGCAGCTACGGCGCCGGCCTCGACTTGCTGCCCGGAGCGAAGCTCACCGGCTCGCTCTCCTGGGCGCACGTCATCGATGCGGCGAGCGTGACGCAGGCCGGCGACACGCGCGTATTGTTCCTGGTTCGCGGCAGTTTTTAGGCGCGGGGCGTCTGCAGCACGCGCGCGCAGCGCGTGCCGGCCATGCCTCCGTCACATTCCCGTCTTACCCTGAACCCCCGGCTTCACGAGCAACGCGATGCACGAAATCCGGCGCCTGATCCGGCACATTCTCTGCGGTGCGCTCGCGCTGCCGTGCAGCACGCAGGCCGCGCCGCCCCCGGGCACGCTGCCGGTTCCCTGCCAGCCGGGGACCTGCGGCGCTAACTCGAGCTTCGTGACCTCGGGCGCCGCGTCGGCAAGCGTCGCCGGCCCGAAGCTCGCGGTCAATCAGACCACCAGCAGTGCGACGCTCAACTGGTCGAGCTTCAACGTCGGCGCCAACGGCACGGTCTCGTTCGTGCAGCCGTCCTCGAGTGCGGTGGCCCTGAATCGCATCTACGACGGCAATCCGAGCCAGATCTTCGGCAGCCTGAGCGCAAACGGCCAGATCTATCTGATCAACGCCAACGGCTTCCTGTTCGGACCGACGGCGAGGGTCAACGTCGGCGGTCTGATCGCCTCGTCGCTGAACCTGACCGACAGCACCTTCACCAACGGCATTCTGTCGCCGGTCGCCAACTCCGCGCCGGCGCTCCAGCCCTTCACCGGCAGCTACAGCAACTTTTCCCAAGCCACGCCGGGCGCCAAGGCTCTGCCGAACACCGGCACCATCACCGTGGCTCCCGGCGCGCAACTCGCCGCCACCGACGGGGGAAGGCTGCTGCTGGCCGGTGGAACCGTGGACAACGCCGGGACACTCACCGCGCCCGATGGCCAGGTGATTCTCGCGGGCGGCCAGAGCGTGTTCCTGCAGGCGAGCTCGGACAACTCCCTGCGCGGCCTGATCGTCCAGGTCGACGCCGGCAGCTCCGCTGCCAGGCTGTTGTCGAGCGTGGTGAACGAGTCGACGGGCGAGCTATCGACGCCGCGCGGCAACGTGACGCTCGCCGGCCTCATGATCAACCAGGACGGGCGCATCTCGGCCACCACCAGCGTGGCAGCCAACGGTTCAGTGACGCTGACGGCCGGCACTGCCCCATCCGTCAACGGCGGGCAGATTCTCGGGGCGACCCAGGGCGGGCAGATCACGCTCGGCCCGCAGAGCGACATCGAGATTCTGCCGGAGCTCAATGACCCTGCCACGGCGGTAGCGCTGCAGACTCAGTTGCCCTCGACCGTGACCCTGAGCGGCCAGAAGATCTTCGTGGACGGCGGCACGATCCGCGCGCCGAGCGGCCTGCTCAACGTCACCGCGAGCAGCGATCCGGCCGCAGGTGTGGTCGGAGGCGATGACCCCTCGGCCAGCGTGCGCATCGGCGCCGGCGCGACCGTCGATCTGTCGGGGAGCGCTGCGACGCTTCCCATGGATGCGAATCTGATCCAGGTGCAGCTGCGCTCCAACGAGTTTGCCGACGACCCGACGCAGCGCAACGGCGCGCTGCGCGGCGACACGGTCACCATCGACATCCGCGCCGACGGCGGCAAGGGCAGCCCGATCGCGGACCTCGCCCCGGCGATCGCCGCCGTCGGCGAGAACATCGCGCAGCGCACCGAGACGGGCGGTACCGCCGCCTTCAAATCCGCCGGCGACATCGTGTTTGCGCCGGGCGCCTCGATCAACGTGTCGGGCGGGCAGAGCACCTACCTCGGTGGCAACGTGCAGACCACCAAGCTGGTGGGTGCCAACGGCCAGCTGTACGACATCGGCAGCGCCAGTCCGCTCATGACCTATACGGGGGTCGTCAACCCCGCGTTCACGCAGACCTACAACAGCTGGGGCGTGAGGGATGTCATACCGACACCGGGGCTCAGCAGCTATGAGCCTGGCTACGTGGAGGGCGCGGCGGCCGGGACGGTGCAGTTCACCGCGCCGAGCCTCGTCCTGCAGGGCGCGCTGTCGGCGAATGCCGTCAGCGGCCCCAAGCAGCGCAGCGCGACCGGTGCGGGGCTCCTCGGCGGCACTTTGATCATCGGCGCCGGTGTCAACAACCCGCGCACCGACTACCTGGCGCCGCCCATCGAGGTCGTGAGCGCGCCGGCACCCGTGGTGGTCAGCGACGGCGCGCAGCTGCCGATCGAGGCCCTGCAGCTGCCTGCGAGCTATCTCACCTCCGACGGCTTCAATCACGTCCAGGTCACATCCAACACGGCGTTCCAGTTGCCGCAGGGGCAACCTCTGCAGCTGCCGCCGGGCACGTCGCTGCAGGTTCAGGCCGCGCGCATCGACGTCGATTCCAGCATCACCTCGCTCGGAGGCAGCCTGATTTTTCAGAGTGTGCCGACCGTGGACGAGTCGAACTTCGCGACGCTCACTTCGCCGCCGAGCGCACGACGCCTCGGCGTCGCGATCGGCAGCGGCGTGACGCTGGATGTGAGCGGACAGTGGACCAACGACACCTTCGCAGGCGGCGGCAGCGGCAGCGCTCCCACCCTGCAGAACGGCGGCACCATCGAGCTCCAGCTCAAGCAGTATCCCGATGAGCTCGTGCTCGGCGAGGGGGTGACGCTGCGGGCCAACGGCGGCGCGTGGCAGCAGAGCGGCGGCGCTCTCGCCTACGGTCAGGGCGGCTCGATCATCCTCGACGCGAGTCCCTCGCCCGCGGGGGCAATTCAGTTTGGCGCGAACACTGCAGTGAGCGCGTTCGGCGTCGGCACGGCGAGCGGCGGGAGTCTTACCATTGACGCGCCGCGCATCGAGCTGTCGCCGGGCACCGGCACGGCGTGGACCGAGGCGCAGCGCGTCGACGATCTCACCTCGCCGGGCGGTGCGCTGCAGTTGTACTCACCGCTCCTGTCACAGGATGGTTTCTCGAATATCAAGCTCATCGCGACTGGCCCGGCGGTCTCGGGCAACGATACGGATACCCTCACGGTACAGGCCTCGAGCGCCGCGAGCGGCCCGTACCTTCTGCAGACCGAGACTCTGCAGCTCGGCAGCTCTGCCATCTCTCATGCGAGCGGCGGAGAAGTGCTCGCCTTCTCGCAGCCGACGTTGCTGCCGGCCTATGAGCGCCCGGTCGCGAATCTGTCGCTGAACGCGCTGCGGCTCGCGGACGACGCCGATCTGAACACCGGCAATTACGGCAGCATCGACGTACAGAGCGGGGCGGCGATCAGCGCAGATCCCGGCGCCACCGTAAGCATCACCGGCGCGGGCAGCATTTTCTTCGGCGGCAGCGTGCGCGCGCCTTCCGGTAACTTCGCGATCAAGCTGCTGGCACCCTCGGAGTTCGGCTTCAGCGGCGCGCTCGAGCTCGACCCGGGTTATCTACCCAACCTGGGCATCGCCATCGGACCGCAGGCAGTCATAGACGTGAGTGCCGCCGGCGCCGTGTATAGGCCCAATACTCAGGGATTGCTGCTCGGGACGGTGGCGGGTGGCGGCACGGTGAGTCTGCTCGCCGACCGCGGCAGCTTAGCTATCGACCTGGGCTCGAAGATAGCGTTCTCCGGCACGAGCGCCCCCCTCGACGTCCTCAGTCCGGTCACCGGGGGCTACGCGCGCGAGCTGGTGGGCACGTCGGCCGGATCCCTGCAAATCGGGTCGGTGGAGTCGATCGAGCTCCTCGGCAGCCTCGAGGGTGCCGCTGGCGTCGGGGGCTCGGGTATCGCGAGCGGCGGCTCGCTCGAGCTCGACCTCGCGCGCTTCGAGCCCGTTCCGGGCCAGCCTGCCACGACGCAGCCGCTGACGATGAGTCTCGTGAGCGACGCAAGCGGCCTGCCGGCGCCGCTGCCGGGGCAGGCGAACATCGGCCTGGCGCAGATCCTCGGCGGCACCGGCGTCGACGCGCTGACGCTCAATGCCGGTGGTACTGCGTCAGGACAAATCGTGTTCGCAACCAGCGAACCCCTGGCTCTGGCGCGCTCGCTCACTCTCGAGGCATCAACGCTCGCGGTCACCGGCTTGCCGGCGAGCGCGAGCGCGCCGGACGTCCAGATCGGCAGTGCGCTGCCGAGCGGCGGCTCGCGCTCGGCGCCGCAGCTCGGCACGGGCACCCTGTCGGTGCAGGGCCAGCTGCTGACGCTGGTCGGCAACGTGACGGTGAATCAAACACACCAGCTGACTCTCTCGAGCTCGGGGGACATACAGCTCCAGGGAACCAGCTCGACGAGCGGTCCCGAGACCGGATCGCTCACGGCTGCGGGCGCCGTGACGCTGCAGGCGCAACGGGTGTACCCGGACACGTTCAGCAGCTTCTCGATCCAGGCCGTGGGCGGGGGGGCACCGAGCAGCGTCAACATCGATCCGGCGATCATCAACGGACAGCCAAGCTCGTCGACGGTGCCGCCGCTATCAGCGGACGGCGCGCTCAACGTGACGGCCGATCACGTCGAGGTAGGCGGCAGCGTGTTCGCCCCCTTTGGCCAAATCTCCCTCACTGCGAGTCAGGCTCTACAGCTCTCGACGGGGAGCCTGCTGTCGGTGAGCGGCGCCGGGCTCGACGTGCCCTTCGGCCAGACCCAGGCGGATGGGGCGCAGTGGGTCTATCGCGATCCGCTACCCAACGTGAGCGGACTCTCGGGTGCGGTGAGCTCGGTCGCGGGCACCGGCGCAACAACGATCATCCCGGCTACCCCGACCAAGGCCGTCAGTCTCTCGGCGCCGAGCCTGACCGTGCAGCAGCAAGCCACCGTGAACCTGAGTGGTGGCGGCGATCTCTACGCCTACGAGTGGCTGCCCGGTACCGGCGGCACAACAGACCGTCTCGCGGGGTCGGGGAATTCAGGCAACGTCTCGGGACTCTACGCGATCCTGCCGTCCCAGCCGGGAGTCCCGGTGCCGCACGATCCGCAGGAGAGCGGCACCGGCAGCACGCAAATGGTTTATCTGTCGGGCGGGGCCGGCATTGCGCCCGGCTACTACGCGCTGCTGCCGCCCCGGTATGCGCTGCTGCCGGGCGCGCAGCTGATCCAGGTCGAGCCTTCCTACGCGAGCCCGAGCGGCGGCCAGATTGGCGCTCTCGGCGACGGTACGCCGGTGATCGCCGGTTACCTGAGCTCGTTCGGAACCTCTCAGTCGATCGGCTCGACGCTGCTCGAGGGATTTGCGGTTTACCCTGCCGGCTACGGCCAGCAGTTGGCCGCCTACACCATCAGTCAGGCGTCCACCTACTTCCCGGCGGCTGCCGCGCTAAGCGGCCTCACGTCGGTCGCGGTGCCGTCCGATGCGGGCACGCTGAGCCTCGCGGTCGTCGCGTCCGCCAATGCCGGCATCGCCAACGCGCTCACTCTGCAGGGCAGCGTGCAGACGGCAGCCGCGGCGGGTGGGCGCGGAGCGGACGTCAATCTGAGTGCCCCGAGCCTCGAGCTCTCCGTGGACGGCAGCGCTGCCACGTCCGGCGCCGAGGGCCTGTCCGCCACGGTGCTGCAGAGCTGGAACGCGAGCGCGATCACGCTCGGTGGCGCGACCCCGGCCGATGGCAAGAGCGCGACAGTCGCGGCCAACCACGTCATCGTCGACAGTGGCGTGACTCTTTCGGCCGACCAGATCTTCGTAGTGGCGCACGATGGCATCGAGCTCCAGAGTGGCGCCACGCTCGAGTCGACTTCGGGCAAGAGCGGCACAGCGCCCGCCAGCGCGCCCACCGCACAGCCGCTCGCACTGAGCGACCCGGGCGCGGCATTTCTGGCGGTCTCCGATCTGGGACTGCCGCTGGTCACGCGTCCGGGCGCTGCGGGCACCGGCGTCATCGCGCTCGCTAGCGGATCGAGCCTCATCTCCGGCGGCGCGCTGGCCCTCGATGCGCCCGGGGGCGTGGTAGCCGCGGGCACACTCGATGGCAAGGGCGCAGCCTGGTCGCTTGGCTCCGACACGATCGCCTTCGTCGGCGCCACTGGCGCCCACCCCGATGCGCTCAACATCGACACGACTCTGCTGCAATCCCTCGAGACGGCCGGTTCGCTGCGCCTGGCGAGCGAGGGCAGCATCGACTTGCTGGCGCCGGTGAGTCTCGGCGTGTCCGCGGGCGGCAGCCCAACTTTCGGCGCGCTCACCGTGATCGGCAATTCGATCAACGACCGGGCGGGTGCGCCAGCCACCTTCGGTGGCGCGATCCTGTCGCTCGGAGGTGCCAATGCCGCCGCCTCCACTCCGCTCGCGGGCGTTGCCACCCTGACACTGGTGGGCGACGCACTGAATATCGAGCCGAATCCCGTCGCGCTGAGCGGCTTTGCGAACACCAATCTGCAGATCGCCGGGCCGGTCACCAGTACGCCCGGTAGCGTGGGCGGCCTCGCTACCGCGGGCAACTTAACCGTCAACGCCACGCTCCTTACGCCGGGAGCAGCGGCGAAGACCACATTGGCGGCGGGCGGAACGCTTCAGATCGGCACACCCGCCACGGGGGCCGGCGCGCTGTCACCGCCGCTCATCGGCGGCGCGCTGGCATTGCAGGCGAGCAGCATTGAGGACGAGGGAGTGATCGCGGCACCCGCCGGGGTGGTGACCCTTACGGCAACCTCCGGTGACCTGCATCTGGCGGCCGGCAGCGCGATCGACGTCGCCGGCACGCTGTTGCAGGCTGCCGATCAGAGCGCGGCGGCGCCGGGCGGAACGATTGCGCTGAGCGCCGGCGGCAACGTCGTGCTCGACGGCGGCTCGACGCTCAATGTCTCGGGAAAACAGTATGCACCCGCGGGGCGAGTCGCGATCGTTGCCGGCGGTGCCGCGACACTTTCCGGTTCGCTGCTGGGGCAGGCGGGCACGGGCGGAACCGGCGGTGATTTCACGCTCGATGCCGGCCGGCTGAGCGGCGGATTCACGCCCCTTGCCGCGACGCTCACCAGCGGCGGATTCAGCGATGCCGTGGATGTGCGCGTTCACCAGGGCGATCTCACACTGCTGAGCGCCGGCGATCCGGGCGCGCAAGGGCTGGCATCCCCCGGGAGGCTCACGGCCAACTCGATCGCCTTGACGGCGGATACCGGCACCGTCGACATCGCGGGAGTCCTGAGCGCGCCCTCGGGGGCACTGCGCGGCCAGATCGACCTGTCGGGAGGCTACGTGGCACTCGAGTCGGGCGGTGCGCTGCACGCCGACGCGAGCGGCAGTGCGGGTCTCGGCGGCGAGATCGAGATCAACGCGACCTGCGGCGGCTGCTCGATCAAGCTCAGCCCCGGCAGCGTCATCACCACGAGCGGCTCCGGGAGCATGGGCGAGGTGGTATTGCGCGCCGCCCCGCTCGCGGGTGCGAGCCCGACCGACGTCGCGGTCAATGTGCCGGGCAGTGGAATCGCCGGCCTCGGCGCCGACCTGACGCAGGCGGGTGAGGTGATCATCGAGCCGGTTCTGACCTTTGCGACGCAGAGCGCGACGGTCGCGAACGATCTGCCCAACGACGTGCAGGCAGCCTCCAACTTCCTGGCTGGGGCTTCCCCGGGTATCGCGCAACGCCTCCTGACGCCCTCGGCGGGCAACCTCGGCTCGACGCCGGTGTTGATCGAAGCCGGGGTCGAGCTCATCGATGCGCATGCCGCCGACGCCACACTCACCCTGCCCGGGATCGATCTCAGCAGCTACAGCCTGCCGGTGGCCCAGGGCGGCTTGGGCCAGGTCATCAACGTTGGCGTGCGCGCCGCCGGTGCGGTGGCCGTCAACGGCACGATCTCGGACGGCTTCATCACGGATCCGACCGGCAACACCGGCCTGCTGGCATTGAGCTCCGCGCCGTCGGCCTCGTTCAGCATCGTGGCCGGCGCCGATGTGGCGAGCGCCAACCCGCTCGCGACGCTGCGCGGCTCGACGGCGAGCCTGACGCTGCTTGCTTCGCCGACGCCAAACGACGACACAAACGATGGTATTGGACCCTCGGTGGTGCGCACTGGCACCGGCGACATCAACCTCGCGGCGGCCGGTGACATCGTGTTCGCCGCGGGGGCGGGAGGCAGCGGGGCGGTGTACACGGGCGGCCTCGCACCGGCCAACGTTCTCGGGCCGTTCCCCTATTTCAACACCAACATCCTGATGAATTTCGGGGTCGACGGCGGCAACGTGCGCGTAGCGGCGGGCGGCGACGTGGTCGGCGCGCCGGTCGGCGTCGCCAACCCCGGCAGCGACGGCGGTAACTATGGAGTCACGGGCTGGCTCTTCCACCAGGGCAGCTCGAACCAGCCGGCCCAGTACGGAGTCGATTACGGCGCATTCGACTGGAACGTGGGGTCTCTGGGGGGCGGCGATGTCCGCGTGGCCGCCGGCGGCAGCGTTACCAATCTGTCCGCGGCCGTGGCCGACAGCTATGTGGCGGCTGACAATACCACCAACAATCAGCCCGCGCTGTACGGCGCAGGCGGCGGGCTCGCCATCCACGCCGGCGGTGACATCGGCAGCCCGCAGGTCTACGTGGCCGATGGCATGGCCACGTTGACGGCCGACGGCGCCCTGGCCGCGAGCCGCACGTATCAGCAATCCTCCCAATCGCAGCCCGTTCCGGTCGGCGCGGCGATCGCGCTCGGCGACTCGCAGGTGTCGGTCTGGGTGCGTGAGGGCCTGCAGGTCAACGCGATCTACGATCCGACGCTGGCGCCCGAGATCGCGAGCGACCCCGAGCTCTTCACCAGCAACGGCTTCCTCACCTACGGCTCCGGCTCGAGCGTCTCTCTTTCCACGACGACCGGCCCGGCGAGCCTCGACGTTCGGTCGGACCCCGCCAATAGCCCCCTCAGCGCTCTGCTGGGCCCCTATGTCAGCGGCACGGCCTTCGCGCTGTTGCCGCCCACGCTCGGCATCCAGGCTCTGCAGGGCGACGTCGATTTCGCCGGTTCCGGCCAAGGGGTGCTCACGCCCGCAAGCAACGGGCAGCTCACGTTGTTTGCAGCTCGAGACCTCAATTTCGCCACGAACAGCACCCTGCTCATGGCGGATACGCCGCTCGGCACCCTGCCCACCGTCGCCAATCCTGGGCTGGCGCTCACCCTGGTGCCGTTCTCGGGCGTGGTGCATGCGCAGGATCCCGCGCCGGCCCTCATCACGGCGGGCCGGGACATCGTCGGGCTCAGCCTCGGGATGCCCAAGGCGACGGCGATCGTCGCGGGACGCGATATCGAGAATCTCAACTTCCAGGGTCAGAACGTCTCACCCGACGATGTAACGCTGGTCGTCGCCGGGCGCGACTATCTGAATTCGATCTCCGGTGGGGGTGGCCTGGCCGTCGGCGGACCCGGAAGCCTGGACGTGCTGGTCGGGCGCAATCTCAATCTCGGCTTCGGTCCGGGCATCACCACCATCGGCAACATCAAGAACGCGAATCTGACGACCACGACCGGCGCGGACGTCAATCTGATGGTGGGCTACGGCAGCCAGGGAGCTGACCTCACAGGCTTCGTCAACTCGATCATCGCACCTTCGCCCGCCTACCAGGGGCAGCTCATCGCCTACGTCGAATCGCTGAACGGAGCCTCCGGGCTCAGCTTTGCGCAGGCGCTCGCGGATTTCGCCAGCCTCACAGCCGCGCAGCAGGCGGCGCTCGTGGATGCGGTGTTCTTCAATGAGCTGCTGCTCTCGGGCCGGGCCGCCAACTCCGGGACCGCCGTCGGCTTCGCGGAGGGCTACGCGGCGATCGATGCGCTCTTTCCCAACAGCCGTCCGCCGACTGCGGGCGCCGACCCGCCGGCGCCGTACTCCGGGAGTCTCACGCTCTCATCGAGCCAGATCTACACCGACGATGGCGGCAACATCGCGATCCTGGTTCCCGGCGGCAAGATCGACGTGGGCCTTGCCAATGCGCCTCCGGGACTGCCGCCGAAGCCGGCATCGCAGCTCGGCATCGTCGCCGAGGGCAGCGGCGACATCGATATTTATGCGCTCGGCGACGTCAACGTGAACACCTCGCGCATCTTCACCCTCGGTGGCGGCAACATCCTCATCTGGTCGACGCTCGGCAGCATCGATGCCGGCAACGGCTCGAAGTCCTCGCTCTCGGTGCCCCCGCCCTCGATCTCGATCAGCAAGACCGGCCAGGTGACGCTCAATTTCGGCTCCTCGCTGGCCTCGGGATCGGGCATCCGTACCATCCAGATCAACTCCGAAGTACCACCCGGCAATGTCGACCTGGACGCGCCCGTGGGCACGGTGAATGCCGGTGATGCCGGCATCGGCGCTTCCGGCAACATCAACATCGCAGCCGCACACGTCATCGGCGCGAGCAACATCAACTTCGGCGGCACCGCCAGCGGGGTACCTGCGGATGTCTCGAGCCTGGGCGCGAGCCTCGCGGGCGCTTCGGCAGCGGCGGCAGGCGCCACGACGAGCAGCACGAGCACCGCCGCGGAGGGCGCCGCCACGGCGAAGGAGACCGCGCCGATTGCCGGAGCCGCCCTCAGCTGGCTCGATGTGTTCGTTACCGGCCTCGGCGAGGAGAACTGCAGGCCCGACGACGTCGAGTGCCTGAAGCGTCAGAAGGCCGCGGTGCCCTGATTTGCGGCTGACTCGCCGCATCGCACTGACAGCTGGTTGTCACAAAAGCATCACATGGAGCCCCAAGAATGGGTGGCTTTCTTGCGGGGGATTTCCACAGGATGAAGCTTCACGTTGCAGCCCTGGCGCTCGCCGCCGCCTGCTTTCCCGTCTTCGCCAGCGCAGGCACGTGGTGGAACGGCGACTGGAAGTACCGCAAGGAGTTCACGCTGGACGCCTCGCCGGCCGGCGCGGACATTGCGGGCACCGCCGCCGACGTGCCAATCCTGCTGCGGCTCTCGCTCGGCAATTTCAGCTACTTCAACGACGTCAAGCCGGACGGCGCCGACTTCCGGCTGATGGCCGGCGACGACAAGCTACCGCTCAAGTTCCACGTCGAGAAATTCGACGTGGCGAACCAGATGGCGCTCATCTGGGTGCGCATGCCACAGGTCACGGGCGGCGGCAAGTCCGACAAGTTCTACGCCTACTACGGCAATCCCGATGCCGCCGCCGCTTCGGACGTGCCCGGGACCTACGACACCGCCCAGGTACTGACGCTCTCCTTTGCCGAGACCTCCGGCGCGCCGCTCGATGGCACTGCCTACAAGAACAACCCCGACCTCTCGACGGCGCAGCTCAATCCCGCCTCGCTGATCGGCGCCGGCGTCAAGTTCTCGGGCAAGGAGCTCATCCGGGTTCCAGACTCCCCGTCGCTGCGCCTCGTGCCGGAGCAGGGCCTGACGGCCTCGGCGTGGCTGCGCATCGAGCAGGCACAGCAGGCGGTGGTGTTCGCGCTCACCGGTCAGGCAGGATCGCTGCAGCTCGCCGTGGATGGCTCGAAGCTCGTAGCGCGCGCCGCCATGGGCGGAGCGCCTGTGACCGTCACTCAGCCGGGCGACCTTGCTCTGGCGCAGTGGCACCACGTCGCCGTGAGCGCCGGTGCCGGCAAGCTCACCCTGTACGTGGACGGCGTCGCTGCCGGCAGTGCGCCCGTGACTCTGGCGGAGCTGCACGGTCCCTTCACGGTCGGCTCCGACGGCACGACCGCCTTCCTCACGGGCGAGATCGACGAGGTCGAGGTCGCCAAGACCGCACGCTCGGCGGAGTGGATCAAGGCCTCGGCGCGCAGCCAGGCGGCCGACGGCAACCTGGTCGGGTACGGCGCCGACGGGCAGAAGGAGGGCTCGCAAACCTCCTATATCGGCACGATCGCGAAGAACCTCACGGTTGACGGTTGGGTGGTGATCGGCATCTGCATCACCATGCTGCTCGCCGCGCTCGTCATCATGGCGACCAAGGCGCTGTTTCTCTCGCGCGTCGAGCGCGCCAACGAGAGATTCCTGCGCGACTTCCGCAAGCTGACCGGCGATACCACCGCTCTCGACAGCAAGACCGGGAGCGATGACGAGGATGATCTGATCACGGACGCCCCCTCGATGTCGCAGCTCGCCGGGGATCAGAACAAGTACGGTGCCTCGACGCTCTACCGGCTCTACCACCACGGCGTCTTCGAGCTCAACAAGCGTCTCGCCCACCAGACCCTCAGCGCGAGCCAGAACACCACGCTCACCCCGCAGTCGATCGACGCGATCCGCTCGGCGATGGACTCCTCGTTGACCCGGCTGCAGCAGACGCTCTCCAGCCAGATGGTGATGCTCACGATCGCGATCTCCGGCGGCCCGTTCCTGGGTCTGCTCGGCACGGTAATCGGTGTGATGATCACCTTTGCGGCGATCGCGGCCTCGGGAGATGTCAACGTGAACGCGATCGCGCCCGGCACGGCGGCGGCGCTCGCCGCGACGGTGGCGGGGCTCGCGGTCGCCATCCCATCGCTGTTTGGCTACAACTGGCTGAACACGCGCATCAAGCGGATCTCGGCCGACAATCGCGTCTTCCTCGACGAGTTCGTCACGCGCATCGCCGAAGAGCACAGCTGAGGACACCGAGATGTCAGGCCCGGTCGACAGCGGCGACAAGGACGTTTACGACGATATCAACATCACGCCGATGCTGGATCTCGCCTATGTCCTGATGGTCATCTTCATCATCATGACGACCGCGACGGTCCAGGGCATCAAGGTGAACCTGCCGAAGGCGAGCGAGACACCCACGCTCGCCAAGCCGCAGACCAAGGTGGTCACGATCACGGCCGACGGCACCCTCTATCTCGACACCTATCCACTGAGCCTGCCGGAGCTCGAGAGCCAGCTGCGCAACGCCAAGGCTGTCAATCCCAACCTGCCGGTGATCGTGAAGGGGGACGCCTCGATTACCTACGAGCGCGTCGTGCAGGTTCTGGACGTGCTGGGAAGGCTCGACATCACGCAGCTCGGCCTGGTCACGCAGCGGGCGAAGTAGCCGGCGCGCCATGCGGGACCAGCGGCGGCGGCGCCGGGAAGCCGCGACCAGGATCGCAGGCGTCATCGTCGCGCTGCTGCTGGCCTTCGGCTTCGCCGAGTTCGTCCACAAGATGGTGGCGCTGAAGGGCAGCAAGCCCGAGCGGAAGATCCAGACGATCCAGCTCATCCGTCCGCCGCCGCCGCCGCCCGATCAGCCGCCGCCGCCGCCGCCCGAGAAAGTCGAGCAACCGCTGCCGCAGGACAAACCGGAGCCGACGCCGGACGAGCCGCAGCAGCAGCAGGTCGACGTGCTTGCCAATGAGGGTCCGGGCAGTGCCGGCTCCGATGCCTTCGGCATGCATCAGGGATCCGGCGGCTTCATCGGCGGCACGGGAACGGCGCCCTACGCCTGGTACACGAACCGCATGCGCGACGAGATCAAGGACAAGCTGGCGAATTCCAGCTGCGTGAAATCGGCCCAGGGGTCGGTGACGACGCAGGTCGTCGTGGGCGCCAACGGGCGCGTGAAGCACATCGCGCTCACCACCTCGACCGGCAACTCGCACGTCGATGAGTGCCTCGGCAAGGTGCTCGCCTCGATCACGCAGATCGGGGCGGATCCGCCGCCGGGCATGCCCGAGGCGGTCAATCTGAAGGTCGTGTTTTAGAAATTCCGCAGGCCCGGACGGGATAGCGGGGGAGAACACAGCTCTATGGGTATGCGCAGAGCGCTTGGTGTCACGGCGCTGATCGGGCTTGGTCTGCTGCCGGTTGCAACGGCGAGCGCCGAGGAGGTGCGTCAGCCGAGCGGGGAACGTCAGTCGATCGAGGAGCTGCGCAACACGGTCATCAACCTGCTGCAGGCGCTGGTGGACCAGGGCGTGATCAGCCGCGAGAAGGCGGCGCAGATGGTGAAAGCGGCCCAGGACAAAGCCGCGGCGGAGGCGGCGGCGCAGGCCGCGCAGGCCAAAGCGGAGGAGGGGGCCGTGCGGGTGCCGTACGTGCCGCAGATCGTCAAGGACGAGATCGCCAAACAGGTCGCCGAAGAGGTCAAGCCGGCGGTTACCCAGGATGTGATCCAGGAGGCCAAGACCGAGAAGTGGGGAGTGCCGGGCGCTCTGCCGGACTGGCTCGCCCGGGTACATCTCTACGGCGAGGTGACGTTGCGCGAGGAGGGGATCCTGTATGACCCTAACAACGCGCACGACCAGTTCTTCAACTACTACGGCATCAATACCGCGGGCTCGATCGCCAAGGCCGGCCAGAATGCCTTTCTCGAGGACAACGAGGACCGCGTGCGCTTCCGCGGCCGGGCGCGGCTCGGCGTCGACGGTGCCCTCAGCGACTCGGTCACTGCCGGGATGCGGCTGGTCACCGGCAACACCTCGGACCTCGTGTCCGAGACGCAGACCCTGGACGGGAGCCTCCCCTACCAGTTTGGCCTCGACGAGCTCTTCATCCGCTTCGATGAGCGCGACGCGCAGCGCTTTCCGTATCTGACCGCGGTCGTCGGCCGCTTCCTCAATCCCTACGGGACGCCGACCAACCTCATCTTTCACAGGGATCTGACCTTCACCGGAGCGGCGGCGACCTTCCGGGTCGCCCTCGGCGACGTCGATCCCGACCAGTCGCATTTCTTCTTCACGCTCGGGGGCCACCCCCTGCAGGAGATCCAGTTCTCCGCCCAGGACAAGTGGCTGGTCGCCGGTGAGATCGGGAGCTACCTGCACTGGGATGAGACGCAGCACCTGTGGCTGAGGGGTGCCTTTTTCGACTATTTCAACGTCACTGGACGCATCAATCCGCCCGGCTCTCCCGGCCTCTACAATTACACGGCGCCGCAGTTCGTACGCTACGGCAACACGATGGTCGACATCGCCAATGGCGCCGACCCGACCACCAATCTGTTCGCGTACGCCTCGAAGTTCCGTCTCGGCAACTTCAATGCCACCTATGCCGTCGACATCGGCCGCTACCAGCTCAGCTGGACGGTGGACGGCGTGAAGAACTTCGGCTTCAACTACCAGCAGATCCTCAACCTTACGGGTACCCCGCCCGCCAGCCGGACGCGCGACCTCGGCGGCCAGACCGAGGTGGCCTTCGGTGATCCGCAGGTGCTGAAGCGCGGCGCCTGGCGCGCGCTGGTGGGTTACCGCTACCTGCAGGGCGATGCCGTGATGGACGCCTACACCGACTCCGACTTTCATTACTTCGGGGGCACCAACGCCCGGGGCTACTACTTCGTGGTCGATTACGGGCTCGCGAACGGCTTGTGGACCCGCTTCCGCTATCTGAGCGCCAACGAGGTCGACGGACCGACCTATGGCATCAACACCCTGCAGCTCGATCTGTGGGCGAGCTTTTAGGAGATCCCATGGATACCTGGCGATCGATCCGTCGAGCCGCTCTGGGGCTCGTGCTGTGCGGCCTCGCCGGCCCGCTGCTCGCGCAATCTGCGCGCACGGGCGGCGGCGGCGAGAGCCAGCGCATCATCCAGCAGTACCAGCAGCTGGCCGCCGAGAAGAGCGCCCTCGAGGCGCAGGTGACCTCGCTCAAGCACGACCTCGACGGCGCGCGCGCCGAGCTCGGCACCGTGAAGAAGGAGCGCGATGCGCTCAAGGCTCATTCGGCGGCCGCCGGCGCCAGCATCTCCGAGGCCACCGCCGCCCGGGAGGCGGCCGAGAAGACCGCCGCGCAGACCAAGGACCGGATGAACGAGCTGGTGACCCATTTCCGCGAGACGGCCACCAACCTCAAGCAGGTGGAGACCGAGCGCGAGCAGCTGCGCGGTCAGCTGCGCGAGCGCTCCGCTGCCTATGATCAGTGCGCCGCGGACAATCTGTCGCTGTACGAAATCAACTCCGACCTGCTCAAGCGCTACGAGAACGTGGGTCTGTTCACGCGCGTCTCGGCGAGTGAGCCCTTCACGCGCATCACGCGCACCCGCATCGACAACCTGGTCGACGCCTACCGGGCCCGGGCGCTCGAGCTGCGCGCCGGGGGCGGCTCGCCGGATGCGGCCAACCAGGCAGGTGGAGCGCCGCCGCCTCATCCATGAACGTCGGTAATGCAAAGCGGACCGTGAGCGCCAAGCCCGGCCGGAACGAGGCCTGCGCCTGCGGCAGCGGCAAGAAATACAAGAAATGCTGCGGGCGGCCGGAGGCAGCGGCGACTTCCGCCGGAGCGCCGCCGTCGGCGCCGGCACCCCCGGACGTGCCGGCACTGCTCGAGATGCTGCGCGCCGGCCGCCATGCCGAGCTCGAAGACGCTGCGCGCGCGCGCCTTGCGCGGCAGAGCGGCTCGGGCGTCCTATGGAAACTCCTCGGCGCGGCGCTGCACGCCCAGGGCAAGGACCCGCTCGAGGCGCTCGAGACCGCCGCGCGCCTGCTGCCAGCCGATGCGGAGGCGCACACCAACCTCGGCAACGCGTTGCGCTCGCGCGGGCGTTTCGAGGAGGCAGCTGCGTGGCACCGGCGTGCGCTGCGGGTCAATCCGAAGTACGCCGAGGCACATAACAACCTGGGAAGCGTTCTGAGAGACCTTGGGCAGCTGGAGGAAGCGCAGGCGAGCTACGGCCGCGCAAGCGCGCTGCAGCCGGGCTTTGCGCTGGCGCACCACAATCTCGGGATCACGCTGCGCGAGCTCGGGCGGTACGAGGAGGCGGTCCGTGCACATCGCCGCGCGCTGGCCCTGGTACCGGACTTCGCCGACGCCCACGCCCAGCTCGGCAGCGCGTTGCGCGACCTCGGGCGGTTGGAGGAGGCGGTCGCGAGCTACCGGCGCGCGCTCGTCATGGACCCCGGGCACGCCGAGGCACTCCGGCACATGGCTGACGCGCTGGTCAGGTTGGAGCGAGCCGAGTCCGCCGTCCCGTATTACCGACGCCTGCTCGAGCTGCGGCCGGACGACGCCGAGGCGCACAGTAACCTCGGCAGCGCTCTGCGCGATCTGAGCCAGCCACAGGCCGCCCTTGACGCGTATCAGCGAGCCCTCGAGCTGCGGCCGGACGCCGGCGCAATGCACAGTAACCTCGGCAACGCGCTCCTCGACCTGGGTCGCTTCGAGGAGGCTGCGGCAAGCTATCGGCGGGCGCTGGAACTCGACGCCGCATCGGCGAAGGCGCACAGCAATCTCGGTGTCGTGCTGCGAGAGCTCGGCAGGCTCGACGAGGCCGAGGCAAGTCTGGAACGCGCGCTGGCGATCGACTCCTCCGTCGACATCCTCACCAATCTCGCCACGGTGCGGCGCATGCTCGGCCGCGGTGCGGAGGCCGAGGCAGAGTTGCAACGTGCCCTCGACCTCGACCCCGCAGCGGTGCCGGCGATCATCGCCTGCGCGGACTTGGCCACCGATCGGGGCGACTTCCAGGCCGCAGAGGCGCTCTACCGTCAGGCTTTCGCGAAGGATTCCGACTCCGCGATGGCCTGGGCTGGCATCGCCGCCACGCGGCGCATGACCCAGGACGATGCGCCGTGGCTGTCCCAGGCGAAAGAGCTCGCTGCGCGGCGTCGGCCGCCGCGCGCCGAAGTGACGCTGCGCTTCGCGATGGGGAAGTATCTCGACGACCTCGGCGAGCACGACCAGGCCTTCGAGAACTACCGAAGAGCCAACGAGCTCGTGAAGACCTACCGGCCGCCGCACGACCGGCGCCAGCTCGAGGGGATGTGCGAATTCGTGCAGCAGCTCTACGACGCCGAATGGATCGATGCGGCACGCGTGCGGACTCCGATCGAGCGCCGGCCGGTGTTCATCGTCGGTATGCCGCGCTCGGGCACATCTCTCGCCGAGCAGATCCTGGCCTCGCACCCGCAGGTGTTCGGCGCCGGGGAGCTGTCGTTCTGGAAGGGCGCGTCGCAGCGGGTGAGCGCGGCGAGCGTCGCTTCGGGCCCGGATCCAGCGCTGCTCGAGTCGCTCGCCGGAGAGTACCAGGCCCTGCTGGCAAGGCTCGCGTCCGGGCAGCTCTATGTAGTCGACAAGATGCCCGGAAACTTTGCGCACCTGGGGACGATCCACGCCGCGCTGCCAGGCGCGCGCATCATCCATATGAGTCGTCATCCGGTCGACACGTGCCTGTCCATCTACTTCCAGAACTTTCACGTGGCGCACTCCTACTCCAATGATCTGGACGACCTCGCGCACTACTACGACCTGTACCGGAGGATCATGAGCCATTGGCGGGCGGTGCTGCCGCCGCAGGTGGTCCTCGAGGTGCCCTACGAGGCTCTCGTGGCGGAGCCGGAGCTGTGGAGTCGCCGGATGGTGGAGTTCGCCGGCCTGCCGTGGGACGAGACCTGCCTGGACTTTCATCAAACCCGCCGCGCGGTTCGCACCTTCAGCCGCTGGCAGGTGCGGCAGAAGATCCATTCGGGCTCGGTCGAGCGATGGCGGCACTATGCCGCTCACGTGGGGCCACTGCGCAGACTCGTTCCTGGTACGCCCTAAGCGATCGTGAAGGACACAGGGGGGAGGCCCGCGGTCTGACGCGACACCATGGTCGCGTAGGCCGCCTCCAGCCGCACACGGTAGCGATCGGTATCGAAAAAGGGATGCTCGAGGTGCGCCTGCTCGAGGCTCTTCCTCAGCACGCGCAGCCGCGCGGGATTGCGCAGCAGCGCCAGCGCCGTCGCCTCATACTCGGCCGTGGAGTGAGTGATCAGCTCGGTCAATCCGAGCGCGTGCAGGGCGCTTCCCGCCATACGGGCCGCGAAACTCTCACCCGCGAGCGTGAGCACCGGAACTCCCATCGAGAGCGCATCGCTGACCGTCGTACCCCCGTTGAAGGGAGCAGTGTCGAGGAACAGGTCGGCGTGCCGATAGCGGGCCAGATAGGCGGCATAACCGACCTGATCGGCGAACACCAGCCGCCCGTGCGGCACGCCGCGCCCGGCCGCTTCGCGGCGCAGATTCTCCGCCACCGCTTCGTGCGTGGCGAGCAGCCACAGGACGCTGTCGGGGAATGCCTGCAGCAGCCGCAGCCAGACTGCGAAGATCGCCGGAGTGATCTTGCAGGGACGATTGAAACTGCACAGCACGAGGGCGCCCTCGGGCAGTCCGAGCGCGGCGCGCGGCTCCGTGGCGGGCGCGCGCGGGCGCCGATCGTCGTTCGGCTGGAAGCCGCCCTCCAGGCGCGCGATGCGCTCGCTGTAGTGCCGCTCCTGGTCCTCGGGGATCAGGAAGGGATCGGCGATCAGATAGTCGATGTAGGCGGCACCCATCGTCGAAGGCAATCCGAGGAAGTTAACCTGGATGGGAGCGGCTCGCCGCGCCAGGATGCCGGTACGCTGGCCGGCGGTATGACCGCAGAGATCGACCGCGATGTCGATGCCGAGCTCGCGCATGAGGCGCACGACATCGGCGTCGGCGAGCTCGTCCGCAGCCGTGAAGCGCGTGAAAGCGCGCTCGAGCCGGCGCCGGATCTCGCCGTCGGCCCGCCGGCCCCAGCTGAACGCGAAGGTCTCGAAGCGGGCCGGGTCGTGCCGCTCGAAGACGCCGGCGAGCAGGTAGCTGATCGCGTGCTCGCCGAAATCGCACGAGAGATAGCCGACGCGGATCCTCTCACCCGGGACGTGCCGCGTGGCCGCGGGTGCCGCGGCGGGCGGGAAGAACGCCTGCGTGTAGGCCTCGGCGCAGCGCAGTTGCAGCAGCGGCGATCCGCTCACGCACAGGAACGACATGGGCGTAGCGGCGTGTTGGCCGCGCGCGACCGCCGCCGTCACGGCAGCTGCCAGCGGCTCGAGGCCGCGCCAGTCGCAGTCGCATAGCTGCGCGAACAGGGCGTTGCCGCCAACGTGCGGAAAATCCGGGGCCTGCTGCGCAAGCTGCGCGTACGCTGCGCGCGCTTCTGCGTAGCGTCGGAGCTGCACCAGCGCGGTGGCAAGATTGTGCAGCGCCTCGGGAAAGCGCGGCTCGAGCGCCAGGGCCCGATGGAAGTCCCCGACGGCCGCGGCGCCGTCTCCGGCATCGAGCGCAATCAGGCCGCGATTGTTGAGTGCGCGCGGATATGCGGGGCGCAGCGCCAGCGCCTGATTCGCGCTCGCCCGGGCCTCATCCGGGCGCCGCAGCGCCCGCAGCGCAGCCGCCAGATTGTTCCAGGCCTCCGGAAATGCGGCGCGGCCGCGCAGCGCTTCCCGGTACGCGGACACGGCCTCCTCGAGAGCGCCGCGCTGTTGCAGCTGGGTACCCCGCGCGAACCAGGCGTCCGCGGGCTCGGGCGGCCGCGACTCAGGCCGACCCGTCATTCGCTACACTCGACGATCTATGACGACGCGCCGCTCGGCTCTTCATTTGTTTCAGATTTTTTACACTGCTGCCACGCGGCAGATGCTGGAGGCACCTTACACGCCGCTCGACAATTCGGCCAACGAGCGTCCGGACTGGCGCGAGTACTGGCCGATCCGGCGTTACTTCGGCGACCATGCCCCGCGTGAGGGCGAGTACTACGGGTTCCTCTCGCCCGCATTCCGCGCCAAGACCCGTCTCGATCCCCAGACGGTGCTCGACTTCGCCGCGACCCACGCGGACGAGGCCGACGTGCTGCTGTTCTCGCCGTTCTTCGACCAGATCGCCTTCTTCCTGAATTGCTGGGAGCAGGGCGCGCTGGCGCACCCGGGCGCCCGCGCGCTGTTCGAGGACAGCTTGGCGCTGCTCGCGCCCGAGTTTCGCCTCAACGGGACGGTCGGCTGCTCGCGCAATACGGTCTATTGCAACTACTTCATCGCCCGCGGCGCGTTCTGGCGCGAGTGGCTCGAGCGCTGCGAGCGGCTGTTCGCGTGCGCCGAGCGCGGCGAGACCGCCCTCGGCCGCGCACTCTCAGCGCCGCTCGATTACAAGTCGCAGGCGGCACCCGCCAAGGTGTTCGTCATGGAGCGCGTTGCGGCGACGCTGCTGGCGACCGGGGAGCGCTGGCGGGTGCGCGCCTACAATCCGATGCTGCTTCCCTTCTCGAGCTCGCCGATCAGCGCCTTCGGCCCTGCGCTGGCGGCCCTCGACGCCCTGAAGATCGCCTACCTCGCCGAGCGGCGCGAGCAGTACCTCGACGCTTTCTTTCGCCTGCGCGGTCAGGTCGCACCGCAGCCACCGGCCGGCTGAATGCGGCCTGGGGCATGAGCCGGGACGCGCGCTCACGCTGGCGGCGCTCGCGAGCTATGGGAAGGCGATAGCGTCGTCATACAGTTCCAGGTACGACGGCGTGGCCTCGAGCCGCGTGCGCAGCGCCCGCAGGTCCAGGTTGCGGGGGTTGGTCCGGGCGAGCTCGAGTTTGAGAATCCGGCACCGATCGAACAGGCCGTCCCAGAGGAAATGCACGGGGTTCAGCAGCTCCGCATCCCGCAACATCAGCCGCACCGGGCCGCTGCCGGTTGCCGCGGGAACAGCCAGATTGCGCGTTTCGATTGCGCGCAGGACCGCGGTCAGGCGCTCTTCGGGGCTCGGCACGAACACGGCCTCAGTGGCAAAACCGGCGTCGACGAAATGCCGGGACATCCCGAGCTCGTATTGCCGCACGACCTGCAGCCGCTCCGAGAGCGGCGTCATGGTGCCCCACCATGTGGCGAAGGCGGGCGAGTCGAGCACCGCGCGCGTCCTGAAGGCGATGCAGTAAGACTGCAGGTGCGGGCCCCATTCGGCCGAGTGCGTCAGGCCGAGCAGATCGGCGCGGCCGGGCCAGCGCAGCAGGCGATCGCACAGCAGGGGCGGATCGAAAATGATGAAGGAGCTGTTGAGGATCCAGAGCGCGTCGAACCCGCGCAGATCACCGAGCGCCTCGATCCCCAGCCTGTAGGACCAGAAGTCGTAGCCGTAGTTGTCGCGGACCATGACCCGAGCGTGGCGTCCGAGCCGCGCGGCACCCTGCGCGCCGAGCCCGGTGGAAACGAAAACCACCTGCCGTGCGAGCGCAGCGACGTGCGCGACGAAGCGCAGCAGATACTCCGCCAGTCGACCCGCGGGGTCGTAATGTGCGATCACGACGGCGATGGCTGGCATGAGCTACGCGAACAGCGTCGCGACTCCCGGTGTCTCCGCAATCCAGCGGCGCAGCCTGGCGATGTTCACGCGATGGGGATTCTCCTCCAGCAACGCCAGCGACACGACGCCGAAGCTGGCGAGCAGGCTGTCCCACGCAAACATCGTCAGATCGAGAGAGCGCGCGGCCGCGGGATCGAGCAGGAACTCATCTGCCGACTCGAGCTTCGAGTGCAGCGCGCCGCAGGCGTGTGCCCGGCACAGAGCAACGATCTGCTCACGCCGCTCGAGGCGCAGCAAGCCGCCGGCCCGGCAGCCCGCCGCGAGGAACCGCTGCGTCAGGGACGAATCCGAGTCGTCACTCTCACGGCGCCACCAGTCGTTGAAGGCAGCGGAGCCGAGCGCACGTGCGGCGAACGACAGCCAGTAGGACTGCAGGCAGGGCTCGGGTGCCTCGATCACGGTCAGCGACGCAAGGTCGAGTCCCGCGGATGCGGCCGTCGCCTGTGACAGCAGCTGCGCGGGATTCACCGCGACGAAAGAATCGTCGCAAAGAACGAGCTGCGAGAGCGTCGCAGCCTGACAGAGAAGCTCCAGGCCGGCACGGAAGAAGGCGTGCCGGCTCCGGCCGCGCTCTATGTAGCCGACCCGCACTCGTTCCGGTACGGGCGGCTTCGACTGCGGGCTTCGATCCCCGAGGACGAGGACGACCTCGGCGCCCGCATGGGTGGCAGCGGTCAGCAACCCGGCGAGCGGCGGTGGAATCTCCCCCGCGCACCTCATGCCGGCAACGACGACGGCCGTGGTGCTCAATGCGCTGCGCTGGGGCTCACCGCGAAGCTCGAGGGCGCCTCGCCCCGCTCGTGCCGGCGCCACATCTCGAGGTATGCCGCTTCGAGATGGGCGGTCAGGCGGGCGGTGTCGAACAGCGGCGCCGACCTCCGATTCGCGGCGAGCCGCGCCCGGTATCCTGCCAGCAGCGCGGGCGACGCGGCGAGCCGCAGCGCCAGCGACTCGTAGTCGGCGAGGCTGGTCGTGATCAGCTCCGGCAGGCCGACTGCGCGTAACAGACTGCCCGCCATGCGCGCCGCATAGGCATCGCCCGCACAGGTGAGCACCGGAAGGCCGGCCCAGAGAGCATCACTCGCAGTTGCGCCGGCGTTGAAGGGCACGGTGTCGAGGAACAGATCCGCGACGCCCAGGCGTGCAAGGTGCTCCGGATAGGGCAGGCGCTCGGCGAACACCAGCCGGCCCGGATCGATGCCGCGGTTGGCAGCCTCGCGCTGCAGGTGGCTCTGCACCTGACGCCCGTGCCTCAGCAGCCAGAGCACCGCCTGCGGCGCCCGCTCGAGCAGCCGCATCCAGGCATCGAACATCGACGGGTTGATCTTGTGGCTGTTGTTCAGGCAGCACAGCACGAGCGCGGCGTCCGGGAGGCCAAGCTCCGCGCGGGTGAAGCGGCGCTCCGCGATGACACGGCGGTCGTCGTTGGCCTGAAAGCACTCCGGCAGATAGGCGATCGCCTCGGCGTAATGTGCGCGGCTCTCGGGCGGCACTACAAAATCGTCTGCTACCAGGTAATCGATGAAGGATGCGCCCATGGTGCCGGGGTAGCCGAGGTAGCTCACCTGGATCGGTGCGAGACCGGCGGCGAGGAGCTGTGGGCGGTATCCCTGCGTGTAGCCGGTCAGGTCGACGGCGATATCGATCTCGAGCCCGCGGAGCAGATCGACGCTCTCGCGATCGTTCATCGCGCTCACGTCGATGAAGCGCTCGAATGCGGCGCGCACGCGCCGCCCCGTGGCCGAATCCTCGGCCGGCTGCAGCGCGACGGCGCTGAGCTCGAAGCGACTCCGATCGTGGCGCTCGAGAACTCCCGCGAGCAGATAGCTCACCGCATGCTCGCGCAGGTCGGCGGAGACATAGGCGAGACGCAGCCGCTCGTGACGGTAGCGCGGGCGGGCCCGCTCGGGTGTGGCGCCAAGGTGACGCCGGGTGAAGACCTGTGCGCAGCGCAGCTGCGCTGCAGCCTCATCGCTGACCGAGAGGAAGGCGAAGGGTGCGCAGGCGGCGCTTCCCGCGCGCACGGCGCGCACGATCTCCGCGCCGCTCGCGGCCGGCGCACGCACCGACCAGTCGCCGTGGCGGAGCTGCAGGTAGTGCAGCGTGCCGGCCACAAAGGGGACGTTGGGATCGATCTCGAGCGCCTGCACGTAGCAGGCCACCGCTTCGGCGACCCGCTCGCCGCTATGATTGTCCCAGAGCATGAGCGCGTGGGCACGCTCGCAGAGCGTCGCCGCGTTGCGCGGGTCGAGGCGCAGACTCTCGTCGTAGGCGGCGATCGCTTCCGGGAAGCGGCTGAGGGCGCGCAGCGCGTTGCCGCGGCTCAGCAGGGTCAGCGCCTGCGTGCCGAGGCGCAGTGCCGCATCCTGAGCCGCGAGCGCCTCGGCAGGGCGGCCGAGATCGAGCAGCGCATCGCCGATGCCGCGCTGCGCCGCGGCACAAGCGGGATCCAGCGCGCGCGCATGCTCGAAGCTCCGTAGCGCATCGCTGAAGCGCCTCAGCTCGCGCAACGCATCACCCCGGCCTACGAAGGCATCCACGTACACCGGCCGCAGCGCGATCGCGCGCTCGAACGCACGCAGCGCGCGCTCGGGCTGGCCGCTCAGGCGCAGCGCCTGTCCCTGATGGTGATGAGCCTCCGCCAACTCGGGTGCCAGAGCGATCGCGGTCTCGAAGCGCGCCAGCGCCTCCTCGGTGCGCAACATCAGCAGCAACACCGCGCCCAGATTGCAATGCGCGTCTGCGCTGCGCGGCTCGAGAGCCACGCCCCGCGTATAGCTGTCGAACGCGCCGCCGAGATCCCTGAGGTCGAACTGCGCCCGGCCGCGCAGCATGAGCGCCTCGAAATCGTCCGGCCGGGCGCGCAGCAGCCGCTCGAGGCTCGGCAGTGCCTCGCGGGGCCGCTGCACAGCGAGCAGCGCCTTGCCCTGGCCGAACAGGGCGCTCCCCAGGTCGGGATCGATCTGCAGGGCGCTCTGGTAACTCTGCAATGCTTCTGCCGGCCGCTCGAGCGCGCTCGCGGCATCCCCCATCAGAGCGTGGATCGCAGCCGTCGCCGGATGCACCGGCAGCGCCCGGCGTGCCGCGTACAACGCCTCGTCCGGCTGGCCGGCGCGCATCGCAATCACGGCGCGCAGCAGCCAGGCTTCGGGATTCAGCGGGTCTTCGCGGAGCGCCTCGCTACAGAGCGTGCTGGCACCGTGCAGGTCGCCGGCGCGGGCCTGATCGTACGCCCGGCGCACGGCAGGGATGGCGTCGTGTGCGGGCGAGCTCATATGCGCGCGGCTCCGCGATCCAGGTGTGGTCGATGGGGGCAGTGATTCTAGCGGCCCGTCGCGGGCAGCCTGAATCCTGTCATCAACAATTCACATTCGGGCATCCAACATATGGGGCAGATGAGGGCGGTATCGACCAGCGAGGCCGAGTACGCCGAGGCGCTCGCGGCGTACGAAGCGGGGTTGCTGTATCCGACGCGGCAGAGACTACGGGCGCTGCTGCGCCAGGACCCCATGCATGTTCCGGCGCTCATTCTCGATGGCGTCGTGGCGGCGCAGCTGCTCGAGCTCGAGGCGGCTCTCGAGTCCTTCGATCGCGTTCTCGCGATCCAGCCCGACAATCCGCGCGCCCTGTTCAACAAGGGGGGTGTGCTGCTGCTGCGAGGCGACTGGGCTGGCGGCCTGCCGCTCTACGAGTCGCGCTGGCGGCTCGACGAGCTCGTGCCGCACCGCCCGCCGCCGAGCGGTCGGAGCGCATGGCGGGGCCGCGAGCCGCTCGCCGGCAAGAGTATCCTGCTGCGCTGCGAGCAGGGCATCGGCGACACGCTGCAGTTCTGTCGTTATGTGCCGCTGGTCGCCGAGCGCGGCGCGAGCGTCGTGCTCGAGGTCCAGCGTCCCCTGGTGAGCCTGCTGGCCGACCTTCCAGGCCTCACACGTATCGTGGTCCAGGGTGCCCGGCTGCCGGCGTGCGACTACGAGTGCCCTCTCATGAGCCTGCCACTCGCCTTCGGTACGCAGCCGGCCAGCATCCCTCAGCCCACCGCCTATCTCGCCAGTGACCCGGCCAAGGTCGCCGAATGGCGCGCGCGCCTCGGCCCGCCGACCGGACGGCGAGTCGGGCTCGCGTGGCGCGGTGCCGCGCTGCGCGCCGACCACCGCCGCCGGCGCGTGCCGCTCGAGCTGCTGCTCGAGCATTTGCCGCGCGAATATGACTATGTGAGCCTGCAGAAGGAGCTGTCGGCCGACGAGCAGCGCCTCGTGCGGGAGCATCGATGCATCGCGGATCACGGGGCCGAGCAGCACGACTTCAGCGACAGCGCTGCGCTCTGCGCCTGCCTCGACCTGGTGATCAGCATCGATACGAGTGTTGCACATCTGAGCGCGGGCCTCGGCCGACCGACCTGGATCCTGCTGCCGTACTCGCCGAGCTGGCGCTGGCTCCTCGACCGGACTGACAGCCCGTGGTACCGGAGCGCCGCGCTGTTTCGTCAGAGTCGGGTGGACGACTGGAATGATGTCTATCGGCGCGTTGCCGTCGAGCTACGCGCGTTGCTGCCGTCCGGCTCGGCCGGCTGAAGGGCACCAATTCTCCCCACGGCCGCCGCCACGACTCCCACCTGGAGAAATGGCGGTCCTGAGCGATGACTGAGCGGCCCTGCGGGCGCGACCAACCCACATTCGTAATACCGATGGTGGCCACGCTGTCATCTTTTCGCAATCCCACGGACACACTCCTGGCCTACGTTGGAGTCTGCCAATCGCGGGGGGATACAACCGGTGGGCGATTTGCGCCGACGCGCGGTGTCGATTCGTCTCGGCAGCGCCGACATACGCAACATCAAGCGCTTCGCCAAGCGGCTGGGCGTGCGCGATTCGGATATCGTGCGATTCGCGATCAGGTCGACCTTCGGTCGACTCGCGCCGCTGTGCGACCCCGAGATCCGCGGCCGAAGCCTCGTACCGGTGCTGGTCGACGCGGGCGATGAGCTGATCCGGCACTTCGAGCTCGACACGTTCCAGCTCGAGGCCATCATCAACGACGAGGTCGATCCCAAGGACCGCGTTGCGCGGGACGACATCGTGCTGCTTTCCATGAGCAGCCTTCGGCAGGATTACCTGAGCATGCGCTTCGGCAAGGATCAGAAGGATGAGCGGAGCACGGAGGCGTGCGCCGATTCGCTGCGCCGCTACCTGTACGGCAAGTACGTCTACGGGAACGGCAACGGACACCCTGCGGCAGCCGACACGCGCGACGATGCCGCGCGGGCGGAGGCGCCTCCCAAGCCTGCTCAGGTCTCGTCATGAAGACCTACCCCGCCCTCGCTGCCCTCACGCTGATCGCTGCGCTATTTGCCGTCCTCCCGGCTCGGGCGTCCACGGAGCTCAAGACCACCGCACTGGGGCCCAGCACATTGAGCGGATCGTCGCAGGGTTCGCTGACCGGCGGCGCGGTGTCCCTGCTAGACAGCGTCGGCCTCATGGGAAAGGGCCAGGGTCAGCTCTTCTCCGACGCCGTCACAATCCCAACTGCCGGAACCCTCACGGTCACGTTGGCGGGCATCTCATGGCTCGACGCCCTGCAGAACCTCAATTGCTTCGTCAGCGCGCCCGGCGGCGGGCTCATCGGCAATGGGAAGAACGGCCTGTTTGATTCGGTGCAGGTGCAGCAGGGGACGGTTTATGTGAACTGGTACGGCCAGGACAGCGGCCCCGTGGGTCTGGGCGCCTATGCGATCTCGGTGCAGTTCCAGCCGGCAGCGCCGCCGCCACCACCCGTGCCGCTCCCCGCGGCGCTGCCGCTGATGCTCTCGGGCCTCGCGGCGCTGGCCGGGCTCTGCCGCTCTCGGGCGACCGGCGCCATCGCCGCCTGAGCCCGCGGCGGCGGGTTGCAGCGGCGCACGGCGGACTGCAATCAAAATCACACATCCGGGCTCTAGGCTGGCGCGTCTCACTCGGCCCATCGATACCGCATTGCATCATGCACCCCCGCATCTCCGGCAGGCTCTTCCTGATTGTCATGGCTCTGTTCGCGCTCCCGATGCCGCTGCTGGCTGCCGATGCGCAGGTTCCGGAGGACTACGTCCTGCACGCGGGCGACGTGCTGCAGATCGTCGTTTGGAAAGAGCCGGACCTGCAGCAGGAGGCTCTGATCCGGCCCGACGGGGGCATGACCTTTCCGCTCGCCGGTGACCTGCACGCCGCGGGCCAGACGATCGGGGAGCTCACCAGGACCCTGCAGGAGCGCATCCGCAAATACATCCCGGACGCGGTCGTCACCGTAACTCTCAAGACGGCCGCCGGCAGCCAGGTGTTCGTCGTCGGTAAGGTCAATAAGCCCGGGGCCTTTCCGCTCACTGGCCCGCTCGATGTGATGCAGGCGCTGAGTCTCGCGGGCGGATCGACGCCTTTCGCGGATCTCAACGGAATCCGCATCCTCCGGCGCAACGGCGGGCACGAAACCTCCATTCGATTCAAGTACGGGGACGTTCAGCACGGGCGTCATCTGGAGCAGAACATCCTCCTGCAAAGCGGTGACACGGTTGTCGTGCCGTGATCGACAACGGCCGTGCGCGTCTCAGCCTGCTGGCGACAGTCATGCTGTGGTCTGACGTGGCGCGAGCCGGGGTGTGGGGCTCAGATCCGACGATCGGCGTCAGCGGGGCTTATGGCTCGAACCCCGCGCTGCTCAACCTGCCGGACACCGCCGAGAGCAGCGCGGCTTTGCTGCTCGACGCGCCGATCAGCTATCAGGGCGATGCTCTCACCCTGTCGTTCCTGCCCAGTTTTCGCCTGAGCGATGCCAGCTACGCGTCACTCAACTCGAGTTACGCGCACTTGAGCGCCAGCGGCGAATTCGACACGGATCGCAACACGTTCAAGGCGAGCGCAGGCGCGAACTGGGACTCGAGCCTCTTGGGTGACAATCTCACCAACGGCACCTCCCCGGTGCCCCGCGACAGCCTCACGGGCGAGCTCAGCTGGACCCGGCATCTGACCGAGCTTCTCGACGCGTATCTCGATGCGAACACGCAGCGTGTGCGTTACGGCGAGCCGCCGCCGGGAACCGCACCCCTCGTCAACTACGAGTACACGACGGTTTCCCCGGGGCTTACCTGGCAGCTCTCGGAGCGTGACCGGGTGACGCTGTCCGCAATCGCCGGGCAATACGATACCCTCGATGGCACGACCCGCACCCGCAACATCGGCGGGCAGCTCGGCTATAGCCGCCAGTTGAGCGAGATCTGGTCGCTCAGTCTCGGCGGCGGCTACACCCGACAACAAAACCGCCTCAGTCTCCTCGTGCCGGAGCTCGGCTTCATACCGGGCCTGGGTTTCGTGATCATCGAGGTGCCGGTGACGATCGAGACGGAGGTCGGCAGCCCCGTTTACTCGGCGAGGCTGACGCGCACGGGGCCACGGCTCACGCTGAACCTGAGCGGGAGCCGCCAGGAGACGCCCAACGGCTTCGCGTTTCTCTCGCGCCAGACGATCTACGTCGGGCAGCTGAGCTACGCGCTCTCGCCGCGCTGGTCCGTGGGACTCCAGGAATGGTGGCTGAGCGAGCACAATCCGACCGTGCAGTCGGCTTACGAGGACCGGATCGTCAACTGGGTGACCGTCAGTTCCACCTATCAGCTCAGCGAGCACTACAGCCTCGCCATCGCGCTATCACGGGTGGATCAGACCTACTCGACCACCGACACCCACGTGGGGAACAACCAGGTCACGCTGACGCTCACCTACAAGTTCAACCACATCGGCCTGCAGTGATGCCAACCATGGACGCGCAATCGAGAAACAGCACCAGCGACACCCGCGAACAGCTGCTCGCTTACTGGCGGCGCCGCAAGGTATTCGCGGCCTGCGCCGGCTCGCTGTTCGGGGCCACGCTCCTCATCGCGGTTTTCTGGCCGCCGAGCTACCGCTCGACCGCGACGATCCTCATCGAGGCGCAGGAGATTCCCCAGGACCTGGTGCGCTCGGTCATCACCACCTACGCCGATCAGCGCGTGCAGATGATCAGTCAGCGCGTCCTGACCAGCCAAAACCTGATGACGCTGATCGACCGTTACAAGCTCTACGCGGACAAGCGCGACCGGGTGCCGCGCGAAGAGCTGCTCGAGACCATGCGCGACGACATCAACCTGAAGATGATCAGCGCTTCGATGATCGACCCCCGGAGCGGGCAGCCGACTCACGCGACGATCGCGTTCACGGTGTCGTACGACAGCCGTTCTCCCGACATGGCGCTCAAGGTGACCAACGAGCTGTCGAGCCTCTATCTCAACGAGAACCTTGCCTCGCGTGCGCAGCGCTCGCAGCAGACGGCCTCGTTCTTCACGGAGGAGGCGGCGCTGCAGCAGCAGAGGATCGCCGAGCTCGACCAGAAGCTGGCGGACTTCAAGAAGAAGCACGAGAGCGAGCTGCCCGAGCAGGTACAGCAGAATCTCTCGCTTTCGGATCGTACCGAGCTGGCGTTGCAGGAGGCGCAGGATCGCATCAGCGCGCTCGATTCGCAGATCGTCCTGCTCAAGTCGCAGCTGTCGCAGATCAGCCCGACGGCACAGGTCTACAAGGAGAACGGCGAACGGGTATTCGGTGCCGCGGACCAGCTCAAGGCTCTCAAGGCCAAGCTCGCCGGTCTCAAGGGCCGCTACGCGCCCGATCATCCCGACGTCATCAGCACTGAGCGGCAGATCGAGGGGCTGGAGAAGGAGGTGGCCTCGCGCGACGAGGGCGCCGACCTGGTACGCAAGCTCTCAGAGGCGCGCGCGCAACTGGCCGCCGCCTCGCAAAAGTACTCCGCCGATCATCCCGATGTGATACGCCTGCAGCGCGAGGTGAAGACGCTCGAGGGCGAGGTCCAGGCTGCGCCCGCGGGCCCGGCCGAGGACGTGGCGCAGGACCACCCCGACAACCCCGCCTTCGTTCAGATCAAGGGGCAGCTGAACGCGCTGATCCCCGAACGCGAGCGCGAGGTCAAAAAACGCGAAGAGCTGCAGGGCAGGCTGAGCGAGCTCACCCGGAATCTGTCCAGCTCCCCTGAGGTCGAACGCCAGTACCGCGAGATCAATCGCGATCTCGAGGCGGCGCAGTTTCAGTATGGCGCGATTCTCGCCAAGCAGTCCGAGGCCCAGATCGCCGTCAACCTCGAGACCGAGCAGAAGGGCGAGAAATTTACGATGATCGAGGCGCCCCAGCCGCCCGAGAAGCCCGTCAGCCCGAACCGGGTGCTGATCCTCGCTATCGGGCTCGTGCTATCGCTCGCCGCCGGTGTCGCGGCGGTGCTGGGCTCCGAAGCCCTGGACGCCTCGGTGCGTGGGCCAAAAGATGTACGCGAGCTGCTGCAGGTCGCGCCCCTGGCCGCGATCCCGGTCGTGGTGACGCGCCGGGAGCGCGCGCGACGGCGGCGCGTGGTGCGGTACTCATGGGCCGGCGGAGCCGCAGCGGTGGCGCTTGCGGCGGTTATGGTGCACTTCCTCGTGGCGCCGCTCGATGTTCTATGGCTGGTGCTGCTGCGCCGCTTCGGAGTGTAGCCAATGGACAAGATCAGAAAGGCCCTGGATCTCGCACGGCTGGAGCGGCAGCACCAGCCGAACGATACGCCCCGCTCCCTCGAGGGCCGCGGCGGCTCGGCGGCGCTGAGGCTCGGGGCGATCGTCTACACCTGCACGCGGGTGGTGCCGGTAAACGCCGAGCACCTCGAGACCCGCAGAGTCGTATCCCCGGGCGCACCCGGAGCCGCCTCGGCCGGCTTTCGCATGCTGAGGACCCAGGTACTGCAGCGGATGACCGCGCACCGCTGGCGCACGCTCGCGGTATTCAGTCCGTCGCCGGGGGAGGGCAGAACGACCACGGCCGTCAATCTGGCGATGCACATCGCCAACGATCTCGATCATACGGTTCTGCTCGTCGATCTGGACCTGCGACGCCCGTCGGTCGCGGCCACTCTCGGTTTCGCGCCCGAGCGGGGCGTCGAGGACGTGTTGGCCGGACAGGCCGAAATCCGCGAGTGTCTCTACCATCCCGAGGGGTGCGATCGCCTGGTGGTGCTGCCGGCGCGCGCGCCCGTGAATCATTCCTCGGAGGTCCTGTCGGGAGTCCGCTGCCGCGCGCTCGTCGCGGAGCTCCGCGCACGCTACGACGAGCGCATCGTCATATTCGATCTGCCGCCCGTGCTCACCACCGATGACGCCCTCGCGTTCTCGAAGCAGGTGGAGTGCGGCCTCATGGTCGCCGTCGAGTGCCGCACGCGCCGCGAGGACCTGGCCCGGGCGATCGAGCTGCTGCACGAGACGCCGATCGTGGGCACGCTGCTGAACCGCGCATCCAGCGTAGCGCACCAGGGCTGAGGCGCATGTACGAGCGCTATTTCGGCCTCACCGCCAAACCATTCGCGCTGACGCCGGATCCGGCGTTTCTCTATGCATCGCGCCAGCACGGCATGGCGCTGACGATGCTGGAGTACGGCCTGGAATCGCAGGCCGCCTTCTCACTGCTCACCGGCGAGATCGGCTCCGGCAAGACGACCCTGGTGCGCAAGCTCGTGCGGCAACTCGGCGACCGCACCACGGTCGGCCTGATCAGCAATACCCACGCGCGCTTCCGCGCCATCCACGGCTGGGCTCTCTCGGCGCTCGGCGTGCAGATGCCGCCCGCGGACTCGGACATCGCAGTTTACGAAGCCCTGGTCGACCATCTCGTCAAGGAGTACGGGCGCGGGCGGCGCACGCTGCTCATCCTGGACGAAGCGCAGAATCTCGCGGTGGAAGCGCTCGAGGACCTGCGGCTCCTCTCCAACGTCAATTCCGAGAAGGACCTGGTGCTGCAGATCCTGCTGGTCGGCCAGCCCGAGCTGCGCGAGACGCTGTCACGCCCGGAACTGCGGCAGTTCGCGCAGCGGGTGTCGGTCGACTATCATCTCAAAGCGCTCGACGCCACGGAGACCGCGGCCTACGTCCGGCACCGCTTCGAAGTCGCAGGCGGCGATTCGGCACTGTTCACCCCGGAAGCCCTGACGCTCATTCACGCCCATACACGCGGCATCCCGCGGCTCGTTAACCAGTTATGCGACTACGCGCTGGTGTACGCGTTCGCCGAGCGGGTGCGCCGCATCGACGCCGAGCTGATCTCACAGGTGGTGAGCGATCGGCGGGGCGGCATCGCGCTCAGCGCGCTTGCGATCGAACGACGTCCGCTGCCACTGACAGTGAATGACGCGAGCTGAGTGGCGCTGCGTCCGCGCCCTGGCGCTGGTACTGACGGGACTGTGCGCAACGGCGCGCACCGAGGGACTCGAAGCAGCCACTCTCGGGGTGGTCTTCAACCGCAGCGACCCGGTGAGCGTGCGCGTGGCGGCCTACTACGCCGGCCGCCGCGGAATTCCACAGCGCAACCTCGTCGCCCTCGAGCTTCCGGATCAGCCACGGCTGTCCCGCGACGACCTCGCCCGGCTGCGCGCAACGGTGGTCCGCGCATTGCCGCCGACCGTCGAGTCTCTGCTTTTGATCTGGAACCGGCCATACGCGGTGGAATGTATGTCCGTGACTACGGCGTTCGCCGCGGGGTACCGCCAGGACTTCTGCGCCGTGGGCTGCAGCCGTACCAGACTCAACCCCCTGCTCGACTCCGGCGGTTGGTCGCCGGGACACAGGGCCGGCTGGTTGCCAGCGATGCTGCTGCCGACCAGCGATGAGACAGTTGCGCGCCGCCTCATCGACCGTGGTATTGCCGCAGACGGCACCCGACCCACGGGGACCGTCTACCTGGTGCGGACCGACGATACCGCGCGTAACGTGCGCTCGGTGGAGTACCCGGTGGCGGAGAGCATCGCCGGCGAGCGCATAGGGATTCGTGTCATCGAGACGCCGATCCACGAATCCTTGCACGATATTCTCGCGTACTTCACGGGCGCCGTCCGCGTCGAGGAGCTCCCGAAGCTGGGATTCCGGGCGGGTGCCGTGGCGGACCATCTCACCTCGACCGGCGGAGTCCTCGAGGCACATGAGCAGATGTCCATTCTCGACTGGCTCGCCCAGGGAGCAACCGGGTCCTACGGCACGGTGTCCGAGCCCTGCAACATTCTCGGTAAGTTTCCGAGTCCGGCCATCTTTCTCGATCACTATCTGCGCGGTGAGACGCTGCTCGAGGCCTACTGGAAGAGCGTGGCCATGCCGGGTCAGGGGCTGTTTGTCGGCGAGCCGCTCGCGCGCCCGTACCCTCGGCCACACCACTGACGCCGGGCGGCCGATCGGCCATGCGGGACGTCGTCCTCATCCTCTTGCGCCACACCGCCCTGCTCGCCGCGGCGACCGCGAGCGCGGCGAACGGGACGACGGATGCGGCCGCCTCGTCCCCGCCGCCCAGGATCTTCCACTGGGTAGGCATGTACAGCGCCAACTCCGGCAACAGCGATCCGGACAACTTCACGCTCGCCGACTACAACCCCGTGCCGTTCCTATGGCGCTACGATCCGACGGTCGACGGGGTACCGAGCGCGCGGGCCCGCTTCACCTACGAGTGGCAGCAGCGCGGCGCCACCGCCGCACCGCCGTCTGCCTGGCGGGCGTTTCTCGTGTATCAGGACGCGGCGACGGTGATCGGCGGAAACCCTGCAGACGCGAACGATATCGCCAACACTCTGCAATGGCTCCAGAGGCAGGGTTACCCGCTTGACTATGTGTTTGCCGATCTCGAGGGCTACTACCCCGACGGCGACTGGCGCAATACCTACGCACTGATCAATCAGGTGCGCGGCACGCCAATCGGGGCGCGGACCAGGATCGGCAACTTCGGGTGGTGGCCCGGGCCGGTCAACCTGTCGGCGGACTATCCGAAGTACGCTGACCATCGGACCGTCGCCCAGCAGTATGTGATGCCCGCGAGCAACGGCCTGGCGGGGCTCACCGTCGCAATGCCGGTCGCGTACGCGATGCAGGCCTACGAGCTGCACGCCGACGACGCCTCGTGGGGTGCTTCGTGGTGGTCGAGCGCGGCACTGCCATCGGCGCTGATCGGCTCCCTCACGTACAACCAGCGCGCGGCGATCGGGCGCTCCTATCTCTCCCCGAACCAGCGCGCGGGCATGTTCTATGCGCCTCTCGAGCAGGTGTCGCTCGCGAAGCGCAGCCTGCCAGCCGGACATCAACTGATTCCCTGGGTCAGCGCATTTCAATCCTCGACGCAAGTACCGGCGCTGCAGCCAGGCATGGTGCCAACGCTCGAGGACAACGAAGTGTTGCTGGAGCATCTGCGCCTGCGCGGTATCGACGGCTACTATGCCTTTGGCTTCGATCAAGTCCCGGTAAACGAGGGTACCTACGCCGATGGCTCGGAGTTGATGGCTCCGGCGTTCAGAACATACGTCGCGGCCATGGCAAAGACCTGGCATGCCATGGACTGGTTCTTCGCCCTGCCGACCGAGGTCGGCGCTGTCTCTGCCGACCGTCCGTTGAATCTCCTCACCTTCAAGAACACGGGTGGCACCTACGCCGATCCGGGTGGCCACAGCGGTGGCATCGAGTGGTCGGCGTACCAGCGAGGCAATCGAGTCCTCGCGGTCGTCAGTAATCTCGGCAACGGGGCCCAGGCGGCAAACGGCACGGGAACGGGTGCGACCGGCAACTGGGGAAGCGTCTTCGTTGCTCTCGGAAGTAACTTGCCATCGCAGTCGCCGCTGATTCCGCCGGGGAATCATCTGGTGCTGCAGTACCTCACCAATCCCGTTCGTCTGTCTTCCAGCGGTTTGCATCGAGGGTCGACGTTGGGTCGCGCACAGGGTTGGCACTCGAGCGGCGGGGCGCTACGCGTGGCCAGGGCGTCCGGCTCCGGCGACGGCAGGGCCACGGTGGTCGCCATTCAGGGCACGAGCACGATCGCCTGGGTAGCCAATGCACAAACGGCGAATCCCGGCGGCATCGGTGGGACTGCAAACGACACCATGGTGTACACCTGCAGGCTCTACACGGGATGGTCCGGAGAGGGCTCAGCAAGCTTTGGGCCGGTGGTTGGCGGAGGTTCGTCGCTCCCGATGAGCGAGGCGCGACGAGGGCCGACAGTCTGGGTCACGGTGGCCGGAGCGCATGGCGGCTGGGGATTCGGCCGCGACTTGACGACGGGCGCCGCGTACAGCGCCACGAATTCCCTGCCCGCGGCCAACACCTGGTACCAAATCGCCATGCGCGTGAATCCTGCGACCAACCAGGCGACGATCTACATCCGCGACCTCACGAACGGCGGCGGCTGGGTGCTGCTGCAGTTCCCCGGCGCTGTGACAACCTTGCCGGCGGAGCTGGCGCCGGACACGAACAGCCCGAGTCTCTACGATGGATTTGGGATCTCAGGGCCCTCAGGCGCCCAGTTTGACGGCATTGGGGCAGAGCTCTACCCCTATCCGGAATCCCCGGCCTCGACGTTCAGGTCAGTAGATTCGGAAAGGCCCTGACAGGCACCTGCTCGAGCGTCGCAGGACGCCGATGGGGCGCCGCGTTCAACGCAAGCTCCAGTCGACCCAGGAGAAACGCGAAGCAGAAGACGAACTGACTGCCGAGCAGGGATCCTTGCTTCCACGAGAGCAGCAGCTCATACAGAAACAGCCCCGCCAGGATGCCCAGCGCGACCCGCGGCCGTGGCTCGTCGGTCAGGGCTCGAGCGGCCCTGCGGACGCTGCGGGCCGCATAGAACAACACGGCGAGATACAGCGCGATGCCGGGCAGGCCTTCCTCGGCGAGTACCTCGAGAATCGTGATATGCGGGTAGATGCCGAGCAGCTTGAACGAGCTCGAGTTGCCCAACCCAATGAACATCGCGAGCGGGTGCGTCACGGCGGCGTCGAGCACGGCGGCCGCCATCTCGAAGCGGCCCTCGACGTCTCCCTCTGCGAGCTCTGACCCGAGCCAGCGAGACTTGTTCACCTCGACGAGCGAGGTTGCCCACCAGCCCATGCCGACGATCAGCATGCTCAGCAAGCCCAGCACCGCCCAAGAGCGGAAGCCCCGCAGTTTGAAGGCCACGGAGGCGGCGAGAAAGAGAGCGGGCAGTGCGGCCACGAGCTGGCCGCGCGACCCGCTACGAATTATCACGGCCAGCGCGAACGGCAGCGCGCACGCTGCCAGGACCCTCAGAAGCGTTGCGCGCCGCTCCAGCAGGAACGTCGAGCCGGCCACCATTACCGTTCCGCCGAGGCTGGCGAGTGCGAGCGGGTTGGTCTCGAAGATCTGAGGTCCCCGATCGAGGAGCGAGCCGATCGGAGCTGTTTGTGTCACCGCGAGTCCACGATAGCCCCACGTGCCGAAGACGACCGCCAGGAAGCACAGGCCTCCGCCAAGCAGCGCCGTCCAGACGAAGGTGGTCCTCAGACCCTCGAGATCGTCCACGACCAGAGGCGCCATGAGGACGACGACGATGAGATATGGCGCTACGTAGACCCAGTTGGCGAGGCCACTTTCGAGATCGAGCGACCAGGTCAGGGTGACGAGCGCATAGAGGAACAGGCCGATCGCACAGATCTCGGCGGGAGGCATGCTGCAGAAGAGGCACCCCCGCTTGAACGCAGCGCGCAGCACTGCGACGAGGGTGACCACTCCGATCGCCACGTTGGTGAGCAGAGGGTACTGCGCGAGCCACGGGGAGGCGTTCTGGCCCCATTGTTTGAGCCCAAAGAGAATCAGCACGCCCGCGAGCGCGATCGGCGGCCGCAGCACCGAGCCGACGATCACCGCGAGGAGAACGGCGAGATAGGTAAAAGTGCCCAGCATGGAACCGATGGTTCGCGGTGTTTCGGTAGCAGCGATGGTGCTCTGCGGAGAACCGCTAAAGTTAGCGCCCGATTGCGACAGATCTGTGACGCGACCAGGGCGACGCGACCGCAGTTATACTGCGCGAATCCCGACGGAGACACCCGGTGATTGGCAATTTGCTCGCGCGTACCCGGCAGGTTGTGCGGCCGCTGATGCATCGACGGCTGCATAGGCCGGACACTCGGCGCCGACAAACGATCTACGGCTCCGAATACGGGGGGTGGCCGATTCTCGACGGCAGCGTCGATTTGAATTCGGTCGTGTATTCCTTCGGCGTGGGCGAGGACGTATCGTTCGATCTCGCCGTAATCGAGCATCTTGGCGCGACCGTTCACGCGTTCGATCCGACGCCCAAGTGCAAACAGTGGATCGCCCGGCAGCAATTGCCGGCTAAATTCCAATTTCACGATTACGGGATCGCGGCATGCGATGGCGAGGTGGAGTTCTATCCCCCCGCGAACCCTGATCACGTGTCGTATTCACTCCAGCCCACCCAACACCATCACGGGCAACCTGTTATCCGGGCGGTGCATCGCCTTTCAACCATCATGAGTTTGTTGGGTCACTCGGAACTACAAGTCCTCAAGATGGATGTCGAGGGCTTCGAATACGACGTGATTGACAGCATGTTACAAGACCAGATTCTGCCGCCGCAGTTATTGGTGGAGTTCCATCACGGTTTGTACGGGCTGCCGACAGGGCGTACAGAATCCAGCGTTGCGCGCTTGCGCACCGCGGGTTACCGGATCTTTTACGTCTCGGCTGTCGGCCGTGAGTACGGCTTCACGCGCGCGTAGATCCCGAGCAGCATCTCGAGGTTCCTGCCTTCGCTCAGTTCGGCATCGAACACGGCCCGACAGGCGCGACGCATCGGCGCGAGCTCCGCGCGGCGACCCCACAGCGCTTCGACCGACTCGGCGAGCGCATCGGCATTGCCGGGCTCGAACAGCACCCCCGTGACACCCTCGCGGACGAGCTCGGGTAACCCGCCAATGCGCGACGCCACGATCGGTGTGCCGCTCGCATACGCCTCACTGACCACTAGCGGGAAGCCCTCGTACCATTCTGACGGCAGCACGAGAGCTGCCGCCCCCCGCATGAGCTGGATCGTCTCGTGTCGCGGCCGCATCCCCAGAAACTCGATGTTCAGGCGTTGCTCGGCTGCCTGGGCGCGCAGTTCGCTGTCGAGCGGACCCGTTCCGACGATGCGCAACGGCACCTGCGCGAGTCGGCGCCAGGCTCTCAGGAGGGTGCCGAGGCCCTTCTGGGCCTGGAGCTTGCCGGCGAACAGCACATAGCCGCCCCCGCCATCGCCCGGCTCGGGGACGTAACGTGTGAAATTCGGCTTGATCGAGATTCGCTCGCGGCCGATACCGGCGGCCGCGAAGCGCTGCGCGGCGAATTCGGTCAGCGCGATGTAGCGATCCACGTGGTTGGCGAAAACGCCGGATCGCCACTGACTCTCGAGCGTGCGGGCAACGAAGAAGGAGGCCACGCGGGAGCGATAGCAGCCGTATCTGACGGCATTGAAGTGGGAGGACGGCGAGCACAGGTTGCACGTGGCGCCATCCCGATAGAGCGACGCCTCCGAGCACAGAATGCGGTAGTTGTGCAGCGTCTGCACGACCGGGACGCCGGCTTCCCGGCAGGCGAGGTAACCACTCGCCGTGATCAGCGGAAACGTGTTGTGGAAGTGCACGACCTCCGGCTGGAATCGCGCAATGATGGCCCGAAGATCGCGGACCGTGCGTCGGGAGTGTGCCATCCCAAAGGCGATAGCCGCGGCTGCGACCGGGTTGGACTCCCGCACCTCATCGTTGCTGCGCAGATACATGTCCACCTCGATTCCGGCGTTCCGCAGCATGTCGACTTCCTGGTCGAAAGCGTTGTCCTCGCCAGCCGGTGCGCCGCGCCGATAGCGATTGTGGACCAGCAAGACCCGCTGGACAGGTCGCGAAGTCTCCGCGAGAGGCCGGGCTGCGGCGTGCATTACAGCCGCGGCGCCTGCGGTGCGCGCGGGCGGTCGTCCGCTGCGGGATTTGCGGCGCGCTGTGGGGAAACGCGTACGGCGAGGTTGACGAACCGATCGACCATAACCCTGACGTTGTATTGCTCCCGAGCGACCCGCAGCGCGGCCGCCGACAGGGCGCCATGGCGTGCGGGATCGGCAAGGTAGGCGATCGTTACTCGTGCCAGATCGTCCGCATCACCGCGCCGGTAGGTCATGCCGGTCTCACCGGCGGTAAAGGCCGCATACTCCGGCATCTGATCGGCCGGGTCGTCATGCGTGATGACGGGTAGCCCGTAGCCGAAGGCATGCAGGAGGCTGAGCCCTACGGCGGACGGGTGCACCAGGGCCGCAGCGCTGAGGAACCACGGCGCGAGCTCATTCTCCTCGTGAATCGACCCGAGCCAGAGTACGTGGTCGGCCACGCCATGTTGCGCGGCCTGCGCTCGCAGGGCGTCCGCCTCCGGTCCGTCGCCGATCACGCACCAGAGCAGATCCGGGACAGCGCGCAACACCGCCGGCATCGCTGCCAGCCAGCACGCGAAATCGTTCTTCGGCTCGAGCCGCGCACAGGAGAGAATCAGCGGACGCTCTGCGAGGCCTTGGCGCACACGCCACTCCCGCAGGCTCGTAGCGTTCCACGCAGACGCGGCGCGATCGATAGCGCTCTGGTCGAGGCCGTTGTTCATCCCAACGACTTCCTGACGCCTGAAGCCGACGCTGCGCAACCATTCGACCTCGCGGTCCGTGTAAACGAACAGTGCGCGAAACTGGCGCCACCACAGCAAACGCAGGCGAGCACCGAGCCCCCCGGCGCGGGCACTGCGCGCCGGTCCCCACAATACGACGGACTTGCCGCGCAGCGCCGCCCAGGAGGCGAAGCAGACGTTGCTGAGAATGCGTGGGTTAGCGTAGACGAACAGCACGTCGTAGTCGTTCAGCAGCTCATGCCACGGCAGATGCTGCCAGCCCAGGCGTTCGCGCGGCGCTACGCTGGTACTCACGAGCCGCACGCGGTCGGCGAACTGCGCGTGCACCGTTCGCAGGTTCATCCCGGGGATCTCTGCCTGGCAATAAAGCGTCACGTCGAGCTCCTGCCGCGCGAATAGCGCCTCATAGAAGCTCTGACGGTAATGAGGGATGACGTTGGTGATGACCGCGAGTCGGACGGGCTGCATGGGGGAGGCAGATATTGTCGTCTACTGGCCTGGGGTTAGCCCTGCATTAAACCTGTAACACTGTTGCATTAATTTGACGGTCCCGAACTCCCCAGCGCCACGGAGCGCTCGCTGACCTCGCATGACCTCAATATCGGTCGTCACCGTCTGCTTCAATAGCGCGAAGAGTATCGGCGCGACGCTGCGCTCCGTGGCCGGTCAATCGCACACCGATCGCGAGCACATCATCGTCGACGGCGGTTCGACCGATGAGACGATGGCGATAGTGCGTGCGCAAGGGGGCACCCGCAGCCTCTCCGAGCCCGATCGGGGCATCTATGACGCGATGAACAAAGGGGTGGGTCTGGCGAGCGGCGAGCTGATCGGCTTTCTGAATTCCGACGATTGCTACAGCGACTCGGGGGTCCTGGCGGATGTGGCCTCGGCCCACGCGACGACGGGCGCGGACTTCGTCTATGGCGACCTCGACATGATTGGCGGGGACGGCGTGCTCGTACGCCGCTGGCGCACCGGCGCCATCCCGGCCCGGGGCCTCAGGGGCCGGCAGATCCCGCATCCGGTGTTGTGGGTGCGCCGGGAATTGCTGCTGCGCCTTTCGCCGCCGTTCGATCCGAGCTACCGAATCTCCGCCGATCTGAAGCAACAGCTTCTGCTGATCAACAAGATGGGCGCGCGGGGTACCTATGTCCGCCGGCCGCTCGCGCGCATGGGGATGGGCGGCGCCAGCACTTCGGCCCTGTCGTCATACCTGACGGGTTGGCGCGAGTCCGCGCGTGCCTACAACGAGGTCTTCGGCGGGGGCGGCTGGTGGTTCACGACGCGGAAGGTTTCCTCGAAGCTGCCGGGCCTGCGCTGGGGCCGAGTCGCCCCCAACTCAACGGTCGCGCCTTGAAGATCGCCGTCATAGGCGGCTCCGGCTTCATCGGCACACGGCTGTGTCGGCGCCTCGCACTGCGGACCGATCTGTCGTTCGACATCGTCGACAAGGCGCGCAGCAGTGCCTTCCCGCAGCGCTGCCGCATCGCCGACGTGCGTTCCGCGCAGGCACTGCGTGCGGTCATCGAGCCGGGTGCGACGCTCGTGAACCTCGCGGCCGAGCATCGCGACGACGTGCAGCCGCGGCAGCTCTACGACGAGGTCAACGTGCAGGGTGCTCGTAAGATCTGCGACGTCGCCCGCGAACGCGCCGTGCCGCGCATCATCTTCACCAGTTCGGTCGCGGTGTACGGATTTGCGGCTCCCGGCACCGACGAATCGGGCCGGATCGCTCCGTTCAACGACTACGGCCGCACCAAGTTCGAGGCCGAGCTGGTGTTCCGGGCGTGGCAGGCGGAGGCGCCCGCGGAGCGTTCGCTCGTGATCGTGCGCCCGACGGTGGTGTTCGGCGAGCGTAACCGCGGCAACGTGTACAACCTGCTGCGGCAGATCGCCTCGGGATTCTTCGTGATGATCGGCCCCGGCGACAACCGCAAGTCCATGGCCTACGTCGAGAACGTCGCTGCGTTTCTGGAGCATTGTCTGGGCTTTCAGCCCGGGGTGCATCTGTACAACCTGATCGACAAGCCCGATTTCACCATGAACTCGCTGGTCGCGACGGTGCAGGGCTTGCTCGGGCGAAACCCCCGCCGGATGCTTCGCATACCGCTGCCGCTCGGGTATCTCATCGGCAGGGGGTTCGACGCCGCCGCGGCGATCACCGGACGGAGCTTTCCGATCAGCACGATCCGGGTGCGCAAGTTCACCTCCAGCACGGTATTCAGCTCGCGCGCGGAGGCGAGCGGCTTTGAGCCGCCGTTTGCGTTATCCGAGGCCCTCGCCCGCACCGTGCGCTCCGAATTCATCGATAGCCCGCAGGCAGGCGAGCTGTTCTTTTCGGAGTGATCGTATGTGCGGGATCGTCGGACTGATCCGGTCAGGTGAGATCACGGCAGCGGATATCGCCGCCGTGCGCGGCGCCAACTCCGCCATGCGTCATCGCGGTCCGGACGGCGAGGGCGAATACGGAATCGGCGCGACCGCGCTCGCCG
>Ga0335080_10000198_pt1 | contig 53523 bp, 52 predicted proteins | sample Lox_Sample_34_FD_206720 | JGI IMG/M metagenome (GOLD analysis project Ga0335080, IMG submission 206720) | Soil microbial communities from Loxahatchee National Wildlife Refuge, Florida, United States - Lox_Sample_3.4 | ecosystem: Environmental > Terrestrial > Soil > Wetlands | place: USA... | reverse complement strand
GTGCACGTGGACGGCCGGGTGCCGGCGTCAGTTCTAGCTGCGCTGAAGCGGGTTCCCGCGATACAGCAGGCGAAGTCGATCAGGCTGACATGAGGGACGGGCAAAGAGCAGTGCTTTAAGATAGCTCGACGGGAGCATGGAACGCTGGAGCGAGCAGGCCTGCCGGAATCTGCGGTCGGAGCGGGACCATCCTTTTGGCAGCTCACCGGGAAAAAGGCCCGTTATTCCCGTCTCATACCAGCATCAAAGTTTACGAGAGGCAACGGATGCGCACGCAGGCAAGAGCCGCAGCATGGTTGTACTTGATTCTGTCGTTCCTGACCTCCGCCGCGACGGCCCAGGATGGGCGTTTCGATGTGAGTATTAACGGGGCCGGGGTCTTCACCAAGGGGTCCACTGCCAACGGCATCGAACAGAGTGCGACCGAGGGCGGCGAGATCTTCGGCACATTACGGATCAAGTTCAACAAGGTGCATGCCCTGGCATTCAATTACGGCCGGGCGAAGGACTCCCAGATCTATCAGACCGGTTCTGATTTCCACGTTCTCACCCAGATCAGTGAATTCAGCGGGGCCTACGTTCTGAGCCCCTTTGAGAAGGGCGGGTTCGCGCCCTTCTTTCTCGGCGGGATCGGAGCTCTGGTATTCAACCCCCAGAGCACGTGGGCGTTCTTTCCCGATGTCAACGGATTGCCTAACCGCGTGCAAACGAACGTTGGCGCGCGGCGGCAGACCGAAGTCGGCATCCTGTACGGCCTCGGCCTGGACTACACGCTTCCCCGAGTGCCACGCTTTGCCCTGCGCCTGCAATACCGCGGCCTTATCTATCGGGTGCCGGACTTCGACGTGAACCCAGCCCGAAGTTCGGTGAGTTTTTTTACGGGCGTCCGGAGCCACATGGCAGAGCCTTCGGTGGGGCTGGTTTTCCGATTCTAGGGAGTTCAGGAGTTTAGCGCTGCGCGACGCAGCTTGCGGCTCTCCGCCAGGAGGGCCATGGAATGCATCAGGTTCTGCAGGGTTACGATTCCAACCAGGCGTTCTTCTTCCACAACGGGAATGATGCTGAGATTTCTGGACGTGAGCTTGCGGAATGCCGAGGCCAGAGACTCCCGTTTCTGGGCTACCTCAAAGATTCTGCTCATCACCGACTGCACGTACCCATTGCCCTCCGAGCGCAACGCATGGAGGATTTTTTGTCTTGAGATTACACCCACCATGTCACTACCTCGAATGACGGGGAAGTCATCCTGCAGAGAATGGACTGCTTTCTCGAGGGCATCCTCTAAGGTATCGGCTGGAGAGAGCGTAGCAAAGTCAGTCAACATGATGTCTTCGAGCCGGACCGTTTCCAGCACCGACTGAAATACAACGGAGCGTTCTTCCAGTTGCGCAGCGATGAAAAGGAAGAATCCGATCATAGTGAGCCATATGTTCCACAACATGCCCACGAGCATGAAAAGCGTCGCAAACGCCTGTCCGATAGTAACCGCCCGGCGAGTCGCACGAACGGGATCCATGCGGCGACTGAACAAGGCCCTCAACACTTTTCCACCATCCATGGGATAAGCGGGCAGGAGGTTGAACGCCGCCAGCCATATATTCGACCAGACCAGACTGCGCAGGAGGTTGCCGGAATGCACGTAGGGTTTAATCCAAAGCGGGACTTGTGGGACGGACGCCGAAATGATGCCGGCGGCGGCCAGAGCAATGAGTATATTGACCAGCGGCCCCGCCAGGGCGATGCGAATTTCGCGTTTCCAGGTGAGCAGGCCTGGTTCAATGGGATGCTGCGGTTCATCGAGCAAAGTGACGCCGCCAATGGGCAGCAAAATGATTGCCTTGGCGGGAATGCCGGCACGAAGACTGGTTAGCGCGTGGCCCAGTTCATGGAGTACGACCGAGCCAAAAATAATTCCGACGAGAGCCAAACCGCGGCCGGCGGTGCTGGCCCCGTGGGTGGCGGATTCGGTCAGCCAGACAAATATCAGCAGGAAAAAGAATGTCAGATGGATGCGTAGTTCCACGCCAAAAAGTCTACCTGCAGGGATTGACCAGTTTCTCATGCAATCGTGTGACCTTACGTCCGCTTCTATTCTATACACTTTAGACGCCGAGACCCGGTTCCGAGTTGCGGGTGGCGACACGAAGGTACTTCGAGGGAATGGATGCTCGAAGAGGCTCTGGGCAGAAGGGGACCATGAGAGTGATCGCGGGAAAATTTCGCAGCCGGCTCTTGCACTCGCCGAGAGGCGCAGATATCCGTCCAACGGCTGACCGTCTGCGCGAAACTCTTTTTGACGTGCTCACCGCGGGGAACCCGAATGTACTCGATGGAACTATCTGGTTTGACCTATATGCTGGAACCGGTGCAGTGGGAATTGAGGCACTGAGCCGGGGTGCCGGCAAGGTGTACTTTGTCGAAATGTCTAAACCATTTGCGGAACTGATCCGGCGAAATCTCACGTCCCTTGAAGTTGAGGAAGGTTTTGAAATTCTCAGACAGGACGTCGTTGGGGCACTGCGGGTGCTCAACTCCGGCGCAGTTCCTCCTGACTTTGTTTTCCTGGATCCCCCCTATCGCATGGAGCAGGCGTATGGGAACACGCTCGAGGCGCTGGCCCAGCCCGGATTACTGCGGCCCCAGAGTCTCGTGATCGTGGAACATCGGCGGAAATACGACCCGGAAGTGACGCGCGGTACTTTGCAACGCTATCGAAAATTGGAGCAGGGAGATGCCGCACTTAGTTTCTATCGGCTGGGGTAGAAGCGTGGGCGCAGATTTACATCAGCATTTCATTGGCTCGGCGGATGACCGGATGTTGCATCTCCTGTAGATCACCTTTGACCCGATTGAGACCGAACACACACTGCTCGAAATGGTTGGACAGGCTGGCAAACAGGGGCGCCACTTTGGTGTATTCGAAGCAGTCGAACTTGGAGACGATGTAGTAGCTTTCCTTGCCCGCCTTGATCCAATCGACAAAAGTTTCGACACGGTTGCGGCGCAGACGGAAGTGATTGATACTCTCGGGGAACATCCCGGAGAAAAACAGGGTGTAGTCGCCGATATGCTTCCTCACCTGGCGCTCGCGATCGAACGACGGGGCGGGGCCCAAAATTGGAGTGGACTCCAGCAGCATTTCGCCGACATCGAAGAGCTGTCGACCGGAGGCAGCGCGGATCCTGAAGAGTTGCTCGATATCGCAAAACTCTGCGAGAAGATGAGCCACGTAATTCACGATCTGGGGATCACGGATTCCGATCTCTTCCGCATAGCGCCGGCCAACCAATTCGGCGAACAATTGCTGCAGCGGATGCGACTCCGGAATCATCTTCTAAGCCCTCGAATCCAGCCACTGATGCCGGACTTCAGATCAATGCGCGAATATTTATCCCAGCTCGACCCTAAAAGCAAGTGACTTTTGTAAGTCACTTCTGCGGCCGTGTAATTAGTTAGAGAGAGGGAATCGATCCAAAGGTTTTACGGCGCCTTTTGTTGGCAGTCTCATCGGGTGGCTGCCAACACCGACGCCTCTGCTCCAGCTACAATAATCGGCCACGGAGGGATTTGCTTCATGGCACGGCAGAACATCTCTTCTGGTACGCAATGGGAACCAATCGTCGGATACTCCAGGGCGGTGCGTGTGGGCAACCAGGTTTATGTGGCGGGGACAACTGCCACCGGAGCAGATGGCAAGATCGTTGGCATCGGCGATCCCTATCTTCAAACCGTTCAAGTGCTCAAGAATATCGAATCCGCGCTGGTGAGGGCCGGGTGCAGCATGAAAGATGTCGTTCGCACCCGCATGTTTGTGACCGATATTAAGAGTTGGGAGAAGATCGGCAGGGCGCATGGTGAAGTCTTCCGCGAAATTCGGCCGACAACTTCGATGGTCGAGGTCAGCAACCTGATTTCGCCCGAGATGCTGGTGGAGATTGAGGCCGACGCTGTGATCGGCGGCGGGCAGAAATAAACTTTCTGTCAGGAGAAAAGCAATGCGAACATTGCGAGGAACAATATACCTTCTCGTGGTCGCGGCGGCTGCGATGGCTCAGAGTCGGAGCGCTCCTGCTCTCCACGCGTTTACCGTTATTCGTGCGGGGGTAGTTATTGATGGACGGTCCGACAAGCCCAGGCGTGATCAGGTCATTGTCATCCGGGGGAACCGCATCGAGAGTATCTCCGATCCGGCCAAGGCCAGAATTCCGGCCAATTCTCAAGTGATCGATCTCACAGGCATGACGGTGCTGCCAGGGTTGATCGATTCTCACACTCATATCTTTCTGCAGGGAGAAGAACCAGATAAAGGCGGATATGACGTGAATATTTTGAGGTATCCGCTTGCCTATCGAGCTGTGCGGGCAGCAGTCGCAGCGCGACTGGCCTTGGAGCAGGGATTCACAACCCTGCGGGACGTGGAAACTGAGGGCGCAGGCTACGGCGATGTCGGCATCAAGCAGGCGATCAATGAAGGTTACGTTCCCGGTCCGCGGCTGTTCGTTTCGACGCGGGCGATCTCTACGACGGGTGGTTACATGCTCGAGGACTACGCACCCGAGCTGGACATGCCAAAGGGGGCAGAAATCATCGACGGCCCGGTTGAGGCCCGCAAGGCGGCGCGTGAACAGCTGGATCACGGCGCCGACTGGATCAAGGTGTACATGACCCATCGCTCATGGGTTGGTCAGAACGGTGAACTGGTTTCTCAACCTACCCTGACGGTGGAGGAGCTGAAGGCGATCGTGGATGAAACCCACGGCTGGGGCAAGAAAGTTGCATGCCACGCCTACGGAGGGGTCGGATTGCATCGGGCGTTGGATGGAGGTTGTGACTCCATCGAACATGGATTGGATCTGGATGATGCCGCCATCTCCCAGATGGTGAAGCAGGGCACGTGGTATTGTCCGACGCTCAGCGCCTACTATCACGACTGGGCGCCGGCGGATACCCCCGCAGGGCAGCGTGACCGTAAGCGTGTTGCCGTCCATGAAGTATCGTTTCCCAAAGCTCTGCACGCGGGGGTGAAGATCGTGTTCGGCACTGACATGGGTGGGATTTCATGGAGCGAGCCCATCGCGCAGGAGTTTCCCCACATGGTCGAACTCGGCATGGCACCGATGGAGACGATCAAGAGCGCCACATCGCGTCCAGCCGAGATGCTCGACATGCAGGGTCAGATCGGCGTGATCGCGCCCGGGGCTTATGCCGATATCATCGCGGTGAGCGGCGACCCGGCCAGCGACATTAAGGTGCTGGGAAACGTGCAATTCGTGATGAAGGATGGAAAGGTTTTCAAGAACGAGCGGAATTAACCGGGACCCCCGGTCTGTCGGAGGCGCTCATTGGCTTGCGGATGAGATCGCGAGTTGTAGTGCGGAGGAGGTTCTTGTCCCGAGCGGTTCCGGTCTCATGAAGGGCGGCACCGTAGTGAAGAATGAATTTGGAAAACAAGAAAGCAGGCGGATCTGAAATTGGTCCTTAGAAAGTCCAAAGGCCAGCTTCATGAGCCGGCCTTCTTCCTGTGTTCCTTACAGCTGCCCGGGGAAAGCAGGAGCCACACCACGATTCCGACTTACTTCTTGGGTGCGATGGCATCCTTCGCGGCCTTCGCCACGCGGAACTTGACTACCGTCTTGGCCTTGATCTGGATCGGCTCCCCGGTTTGGGGATTGCGGCCCATGCGGGCTTTGCGATGCGCCTTTACCAGACGTCCAAGGCCTGGGATTACGAAGACGCCGCTCTTTTTTGTCTCTTTGATAGCGGTGTCGGTCAAATGCTCGAGAAATGCGCTGGCGGTCTTGTTGTTGGTGCCAAGCTTCTCGCCCAGATGGCGAACGAGTTGGGTTTTGGTCATGCCTGAAGCCATGAATCCTCCTCTACGTGAAACTTCAATTTTTCTCCGATAAGAGAATGCTATACCACGCTTGCTGTGGAAAAACAGCGCCTGGGCCCGATTTTACGCGGGTTTTTTCATGCAGGAACCAAAAAAGCCTCTAAAAATGCCTCCCTTCGACAGTTTATACTGCAAAATTAGCCCGGAGCGCGTTTGCCGCGCTCCAGGCGGTAATCTCAAGGCCTGGACCAAATTATTCGCATGTGCGCCGCTACGGAAACACAACCGCCTATACCGCCTCTTCTTGCCTCCTCCGAAGACCTTTCATTCTCGCAAGTGGTTGGCGATCGACATGGTTTCCTGACGTCAAAGGACGGGACTTCGCTGTTTTACCGTTACTGGCCGGCGACGGGCGTGGCAGCTGCGGCTGTGGTTGTTCTGCACGGAATCGGATACCATAGCGGGCCCTACAAGGTGCTTGCCGATGCGCTCAATCCTTGCGGAGTTGACGTGTACGGTCTGGACGCACGTGGCCACGGTCTGTCGCAGGGAACGCGGGGGTTTGTGGGCGCCCCGGAGCAGGTGGCGGCCGACGTTGGGGCGATGGTCTCCCGGGTGCGAAAGCGGACTCCCGCGGCGAAGATTTTTATGCTGGGAGATAGCATGGGCGGCGACTTTGCCCTGAACTACGTCCGACAGGACGGCACGATCAATGGTTTGATTCTGTTCGCCCTTGCCCTCAATCTGCATGCCTCGCAGTTCTTTTCACCGGACAGTGTTCGATTGTCTCCGTATCTGGTCTTCGGGTATAGAAAGCCTGTCATCAGCCTGGTGGGAAAGAGACTGGACGAGAGTACGCGGGACGAGAAGTTCATCATCGCCCGCCGGATTGATCCCTTGGCCTATAAGAATGTCAGCTTTGGGTATCTCGTCGATGTGCAACGATTAGTCTTCGGATGGAGATCGCGAATCGCGCCTCGCGTTCACGCACCGGTGCTTCTGATCAAGGGCGGGCAGGACCGCGTGGTGAGTCACGAAGAATGCGAGGCCTTTTACCAGCAGTGCGCAGCCGCGGACAAGCGGTTCACGGTCTATCCCGATGTGAAGCACACCATGCTCTGGGACCCGGAGACACCAGAAGTTCTGGAGCAGGTGAAGCGGTGGATTGAGGAACACTAGCCTCCATGTCCGTCCGATTTGTTCTCTCCCCGTGGACTTGTTAGCGAGCGTTTTGGTAATCCTTCCGACGGGTTCCCAAGGTAACCTGGGTTATCTCCAATACGCATTGACCCATCAAAATGAGGGTATTAACATGAGGTTGCTGCGGGGCTCACAGGCTCGACGGTAAGTCATAGAGAAATAATGAGGATTGCAAAACTCTATCTTTCGGTTGTGCCTCTGAGCGGGCTGCTTCTTGTGGGGACCGCCTGCCAGACTGCACAGCGGTCCTCGTCGTTGCTGCCCGCTTCCCAAGCCAATGCCCCGCATTTGACTGCTCCTGCGCCTCTTGCCGCACCTCAGGTTGATTCAACGGCCGAGGGCGAACAAGTTCCGCCCATACCTTCCCAGCCCGAAACCGATCCTGTAGCTCAGCTAGTCGGGGACATTGAGAAGGAGTATCAAGAGGGGCAGGACAATTACAGGGCCGGGCGGTTGGAAGCCGCTCAACAGAATTTCGATAACGTTTTCAACTTGATGTTGAGCACGTCCCCGGATGTTCGCCAGGATGCTCGGCTGCAGCAGGAGTTTGACCGGGTCCTGGAGGAGATGGAAGGAGTCGATCTGCAAGTCCCGGAAGAGACGGAGGCGTCGGTCGAACAGAAGTCAGAACCAGCCCCAATCGACGAGACCAATGAAGTCAGCTTTCCCGTCGACCCGAATATCAAGGCACAGGCTGAAGCTGAGGTGAAGGCCACGCATTCGGATTTGCCGCTGATGATGACCGACCAGGTTGCGGGTTATATCAATTACTTCTCCACTCGTGGCCGAGGCGTTCTGGAACGGGGGCTGACCCGGAGCGGACTTTACCGCGATATGATTGAAAAGACCCTGCGGCAAGAGGGTGTGCCGCAGGATCTGATTTACCTGGCGCAGGCGGAATCAGGATTTCATCCGCTCGCCCTTTCGCGGGCGGGAGCGCGCGGCATTTGGCAATTCATGGGTAGCCGGGCCAAGGCCTACGGACTTGAACGCGATTGGTGGGTGGACGACAGGCAGGACCCGGAAAAAGCGACCAGAGCTGCGGCCCGCCACTTACGGGATCTGTATAACCAGTTCGGGGACTGGTATCTGGCCATGGCCGCGTACAATTCCGGCCCGGGCACCGTGCAGAAGGCGGTAAAGCGGACCGGCTATGCGGACTTCTGGGAACTGTACCGCCGGAACGTTCTGCCTAGAGAAACGCGCAACTACGTGCCGATTATTCTCGCCGTCACCATCATGGCGAAGAATCCCCAACAGTACGGCCTGAACGATCTGGCGGAGGAGAAAGCGGAATCTTACGACCGCGTCAAGATTGACTATCCGGTAGACCTGCGCCTAGTCGCCGGGTGCGTGGACAGCTCGGTTGCAACTCTGCAGGATCTGAATCCAAGTCTCTTGAGGTTGACCACGCCGAGGGATCACGAGTTCGAGATGCACCTGCCGGCCGGCACCAAGGAACGCTATCTGGGCGCGATTGCGGCCATTCCGCCCGAGATGCGGCTCTGGTGGCGCTATCACAAGGTAGAGCCGGGAGACTCGCTCGCTTCCCTGGCCCGCACCTATCGCAGCAGTCCGGAGGCCATCGCGCGGACCAACCGCCTCGATGCCGATGATGGCTTGCGCACTGAGAACTGGCTGATTATTCCCGTGGCGCCGGGCAAGCATTCGCGGGATGAGGATGCTGCGACCTATGCGCGGCGCATAACCCGTTATCGAGTGCGACGGGGGGACACGGTGGAGACGGTCGCGGACAATTTCGGCATTTCTCCGGTGATGGTACGGCGCTGGAATCATCTGAAGGGGAATAGCCTGGGCGGGCGGCGGGTCTTGTACGTCCATCTGCCTGTGAGCCCGAGTGCGGAAGGCACGCGTCTCTCATCTAAGCCGCACTCCAAGAGAGCGTTACAGCCAGATCAGACAGCGCCCGTTCTGCGCCACAAGGTGGTTGCCGGCGAGACGCTCTACTCGATCGCCAAGTCTCATAACACCACGGTCGCGGCTTTGATCCAGAATAATGGAAACCTCGCCACTCTGCGACCAGGAATGATTCTGGTGATTGCCGGCGCCGGACGATAGTCCGTTTTCCGCTTACGCATTTGCCTTTGTTTCCATATATCATTCTGAGACCGATTCTCGCCATCCGCGACCTGCGGAGCCAATCCCAATTTCAACTTCGGTGTAAGATGCGGAGATCGCCTGAGCTGTCAGTTTCATTCACTGCGATGAGAAAAAGTGCTGTGTTATAATCCGTGGCCGTTTGAGTGGGCGGAATTTTTGGTAGTCTTTTTAGGTCTTAGCGCGGTGAGAAGCGCTCCGGCGCATGCGGCCGGGAAATCCAGGAGGAGAAATGACCGAGTTCGAAACCCTCTACTTACGAGATGACGAAATGGATGAGTTTGGCGACAGTGGCGCCTATGGCGAATCGCTAGAGGAAGGCTACGAAGAAGAAGAGGAAGAAGAGGAAGCGGAGATTCCAGCGAGTGAGGTCGAGCCAATGGCGCCCGCTCCGATGCCCTCCTCATCGGGCGGCGGCGGTGGTGGGCGTTCCTCGCGCCCGGCTCCGAAGAAGGCCGCCAAGAAAAAGGCAGCAGGCAAAAAGAAAACGGCCAAGAAGAGGCCGGCCCGGAAGGCCAAGAAAGCCGCGAAGAAGAAGGCTGCCAAAAAGCCGACCAAGAAGGCGAAAAAGAAAGCCGGAAAGAAATCGTCCCGCCGCCGGCGCTAAGGGGTAATGCGCTAGAGATACCATCGCAAGAGCCGCAGGTCTCTGCGGCTCTTTACATTTGGCACGCCCGCCAAGACTGTGGCTGAGGCCGGCAACACTACTTCTTGCCCTGAACCACCTGCAGGCATCGGCCGTACAGGTCGAGCAAGTGAGTTGCATAGTCTTCAGGCTTTGAGGCTGCGCCTCCACCCTGGAATCCGACGCCCGACGAACTGGTCCGGCCGTAGCCGGTGGTCATAGCCACAAATTTCATCAAATCCAGGGCGATATCTTCATCCCGGCGAGAGCCGGCGGTCGTGCCTGGTGCTTCGTGCATGAATGCCTCCGTCGGGACGCGAATGCTGGGGACTTCTTCGTCCATCTCCCTAAAACCGTAGCGGAGAATCGATCATAGCAGAAGCCAGAATGGTCCCCTTTTGGCCCGCTTCCGCCGGCCCCGTCCCGCACCTTGGGAGCAGCCGAGTGGCTCTAGGATGCACGCCGTACTTCGCTCATGAGCGCCAGCAAATTGTTTTCCGAATCCCGGAAGAATGTCATCCAGAGATCGTGATCGGGCATTCGGGCGATGACGTGCGGCTCATCCTCGAAGTGCACGCCGTTGGCCAGCAACTGACGGTGCGCGGATGAAATGTCCGGTACTGCGAAGTACAGGATCGAACTAGGATGGTCAAACTCAGGCTTTTCCGGCATGTCGAGCATGAGACGGACCCCGCCACAGTCAAAGAAGGCGAGTTTGCCGGCGGTGAACAGCAGATTCAGGCCGAGACGGTCACGGTAAAACGCGACGGCGCGGTTGATGTCGTGCGCGGTCACGGCGATCTGACCGATGCGGGCGATTCCAATCTTGGCAGCGGCGTTCACGAGTTTGCCTCCAGACGTCAATTTATGTTAGCATAGCTAATCATATTTATTAGCCTAGCTAACTATAGTTCATGAGTCAAGCCAAAATAAGAATGGAGCCACCGCGGAAGCTCAGCAGAATCGCGGACCAATTGCATTCGGCCGCGATCCACCTCTTGCGGCGGGTGCGCAAGCAAGATACAGCGACCCGGGAGGGTCCGGCGCGACTCTCCGCGCTTTCAGTTCTGGTATTTGCCGGCCCTGCCTCGGTAGGCCAGTTAGCCGTGGCAGAGCAGGTCAAGCCCCCCACCATGACCCGCATTATTAGCGGCTTGGAAAGGAGCGGGCTAATCGACCGCGTGGCGGATGCCGACGATGCCCGCCGAGTCCGTGTTCGCGCGACCGCGAAGGGAATCCGTCTGTTGACTCAGGCCCGTGAGCGCCGGATCAGGAGCCTGGCAAGACAGCTCAACGGCCTGAGTCAGACTGATCTGGCCATTCTGGCCAAGGCGGTCGCCGTTCTGGATCAGGTTCTTCAGAAATGGCGGGAGGACTCGCAATAGCGCAAGTTGGCCGGTTGGACGAATCTATGCGAAGGCATGGCCGGTGCCGCTGTCCTATGCGAACGCTACCTTCAAGTTTCGATGCCCACATAGCAGATGCGGCCGATCAGGTAGTGGCCGCTGGACCTGCCTGGTCCCAAGGTCACAACCTCCACCGGATAATTCTGATTGTGGGGCCGCAGCACCAGGTGCCTGCCGACTAATTCCGTGTACTTGACGGTGCAGACGCCATCCTTGTTCACCGCGTAAATGTTACATTCGCCTCGGTGGTAGGGGCGCAAGGAGTTGTAGTGGCGGTCGATCAGGACGGTGGCTCCGGGCAGCGTTCGAGGGTACATGGACATTCCCTCACGGCCGTCAAGTCTGATAACGACGAATCGTTCCCACTTGTCGCGATCGCCTTCCATGTCCCTCCGCAGCCGCCGGAGGAAAGTTTTCTTCAGCTTGATCGTCCCCTTCACCTTCATGCTGAACACCAGCGCCTGCGTAGCTGCTGTCTTGCCATCGACCAGGGGGACGTTTTCGAACTGGTTATCGCTTGGCGGCCGGATGCTGGCGCGCTTGTTAACTTCCTTCGGATCGAGCAAGTCGAGGACAGAAAGATGCTGAAGGTTCAGAACCCTGTCCATGCCAGCCAGGCTGAGCCCGCGCTTGCCATTGAGAAAGTTCGAGATATGAGCTTGTTTGAAGCCGGTCTGCTGGGCCAGACGCAGGCCCGTCAGCTGGCCTTCTTCGATGCGCTCCCATAGTGCCTTCCGCAGGTTTTCTTGCAGCATTCTGAATTTCATGTCGAAGACTATAACACCTGGCTATAGTGTGATGCTATTCGCAAAACAAGAAGATATTCACAGAAGTCAAGACATGAGGTCCGCCGGCCATCGGGGCGTTGTGACGCGGGTCACATGATCCCGGGTCAGCCTGCTATTGACCTCGCAAATCCAGCAGCTATAGAGTGCCAAGAGACTATAACTCCGGTAGGAAGTACCATGGGATACAATCAACAATCCGAGAATGATGAAAGGTATTTCGTCGAATTTCGCCGCAAGATGCGCGCCGCAGAAGTGCTATCCGCTGCCATGGAGCAGTTGCTCAAGGTCATGGGTTTCACGGGGAAGGTGAGCGTCGTGGTTCAGAATGGCCGGGTCCTGAAATCGGGTTACGAGGAAGGGTACTTTCGCCCCGAGCAGAGCAGAGAGTGGACATGAGAGATTGCCCGCTGATGTAATCCTAACGAAATAAATCTCCAGCAGGTTCTCCGTAAGAGAAACGGGCCCTGTGACCGAGCAATCGGCGCAGGGCCTTTTGTTTGCCCGCGACACGCTGCGGGGGACCGACAGCAACGGAAGGAACTCGATAAGGTGCGTATGGACGTCGATGTGGAAGTAATTCAGTTGGAACTCAAGTATTGCGAGAGGTGCGGCGGACTCTGGTTGCGCTTGCGTGGCTCTGACCACGCTTACTGCGCCACCTGCACAACCCAAGTAACTGAGCAACCCGTGTCGCGGCGCAAGAAGCCGGGGCCACGTTTGCCGATCAATCGTGCCTTCGATGGTAGCCGACCGGAGGCTGTCGAGGAAGGCGGTGCCGATTGAGCCTTCCAATTGCCTCGCCCTCCTTTACCGTGTCGCTCTGTCTCGCAGCTCAGGCGACCGATCCGGGGCCGGCCGATTCGGCCAAAATGGCTGAGCCTGATCCCGAGCAAGACGTTGCGTCCTCCCCAACTACGGCCGTTCCCTGCACGGCTGCGGGCGAGGAGTCAATCGACGCCGACCCGAGCCTCTGGCTTTACAGAGACCGAACCGTAGCGTTATTACGGCGCTATCTGCGCTTTGCCGTTGAGGTAGGCCGTCTGCCATCCCTGGTTGGACGCGAGTTTTTCCGATCCCGGGTGACGTCGTATCGAACGTCTACCTTCGAAGACGCTGTGATTTTCGTCCATGACGTGGAACGCAGTCTGGAACTGTTGGATGATCTTGATCGACAACTGATCGCCAAGATCACTCTGCAGGAATATTCGCAGGAGGAGGCAGCACGGCTGATTGGTTGCGGGTACCGGACGGCCCACCGCCGTTATCCCGAGGCGCTCGACCGGATGAGCGAGATTTTGCTGGCGAGGAAAATACTTGACCGTCTGCCGGCGAGCAGCCGCAAACCTTGTCAAGAGGCAAAAACCGGTGGTGCGGATGTAAGTGATTCAATCGGAACCAAATAAATTTTTCGAAAGTTGGCGAGTTTACCCTGGGCGTTTTGCTATGCTGGTCTTAGATGGTTGAAATGTACGGGGCGCGTCCCAGAGGCGCGCCTCGTGCCATTTTTGCGAGCCGGCTATGGGAAGATCGAAGACTTTGGAGAAAGACCAACCGCCGATGCCTCGCCCAACCGTAGCCAGCGAATCGAGGGTCGATCTGGTTGTCGTACGCGAGCGCGTAACAAGCTTAGTAGGGAAAAGTGCTGAAGAAATGGTCAAGTCCGCCATTCGAGGTGCCTGCGACGGCAACTACCAAGTCATGAAGTATTTGTTTGAGATAGCGGGTCTGTATCCCGCCACGACACCGGGAGGGAATCCTGAAGAGGATTCCCTGGCTGCGATTTTACTTCGACATTTAGGCATCCCTACCGACCTCAGCTCGGCAGACGGGTCGCAACCGGGAGGTATCCCTGTGACGATCAGGTCCTCGTCTCCTGTCGTAGAATGAGCGGCGCGGGCGGATTCAACTTGCCGCGGCAGTTTTTCGCCTGCAATGCCAGGTGGTGCGGTCTGAGACTCTCAGGATGGATATAACGTGGGTGACCGCGCGAATCGCGGTCGGAGGCGGCATCTGGACGGAACAGAACATGGCGGAAGTGGCGCGCGCCGGCGTCACCCACATTCTTGACATGCAGATTGAGTTTGACGACACTCCGCTGGCTTTGCCGCGCGGTATAGAGGTGTTGTGGAATCCGGTTGACGATGACTTTCAGCCGAAATCGCCCGAGGTGTTTCGCCGGGGAGTCCGGTTTGCGCTGGACACTCTGAGCAAGGAGGGCGCAAAGCTGTACGTACACTGTGCCGCCGGGGTGCACCGGGCGCCCATGATGACGCTGGCGATTCTCTGCGCCATGGGATGGAAACTTGGCGAAGCCATGCAACTGATCGAAGCCAGACGGCCTGTAGTGGATTTCGCCGACGTCTACGTCAACAGCGTAAAGGAGTATCTTAAGGAACCGGAGGAGGCAAGGCGGTAAGCAAAACCGCTTAGTCTTCGGCTGAGATTGCCGGTATCGGACCGGTTCGGTTGTTCTATCCAGGTAGTTTCCTGTTTCAGGATTTCACTGTCAATCTTGCGTTCGGCAACTCCCAAAAAACGGAGGAGTCTATGTTCATTGCGCGCCGCCAGACAAGGCGGTTGTTGGTGCTGCTGCCGTGGCTGTTTGTATCCACGTTGGCCGCCGCCCAGGGACCTCCGACCACGCAGATCGTGGATACAGTTTATCGTGCTGACGGATCTCCGGCTGGAGGAACTCTGCTGATCTCCTGGCCGGAGTTCACGACGGCCAACAATCAAGCCGTCGCGGCGGGCAAAACGAGTGTCGATCTGGGAGCCGGCGGCGCACTGTCGGTAGCGCTGATTCCGAACGCCGACGCCACACCCCTCAACACTCTTTACACAGTCGTTTACCAGCTGAACGACGGCTCCGTGAAAACCGAATACTGGATGGTGCCGACAACGTCTCCGACAACATTGGCCGCAGTGCGCACAGTCCTTGGGGCCACGAGTTCCGTCTCACAAATGGCGACGCAACAATATGTGAACAATGCCCTGAATGGAAAGGCGAACGATGATGCCGTCGTGCATTTGAGTGGAAATGAGACCATCAATGGCATCAAGCAATTCGCCGTTGCTCCGAATCTGCCCGCTCCAGCCCAGCCGAATGACGCTGTAAACAAGCAATACGTGGACAACGCAGTGCAGAACGTAGGCTCAGGATCGTACGTGAGCAAGGCCGGGGATTCCATGAGCGGGCCCTTAACTCTCAGCGGCGATCCTGTTTCGTCTGCCCAGGCATCTACCAAGCATTACGTGGATGTGGGGCTGGCGGCGAAGGCTGATCTTGTCAGCGGGCTGGTACCCCCGCATGAGCTGGGAACAGGCACGGCCAGTGCCTCTACCTGCTTACTGGGCAACGGCACATACGGCCCGTGCGCCCTGTTGGATGGCGCCGGAGACTTTCCCGGCAACGCAAGCACAGCGACTCAGCTGGCGCAGACTCCGTCGCAGTGTAACGGCAGTTTTGCCACGGGGGTGCAGGCGAACGGAAATGCCAACTGCAGCACGGCGAACGTAATCCAGCTGGCGGAGACTACTCACTCCGGTGGAATAGCGAACTACGGGATTTTCTGGTTTGACTCGAGTTGCCACTGTCCCAAGGTGATCGATAACAATGGCCAGCCCGTGCAGTTGGGTCTGCTCAACGTGTTCAACAGCGACGCCAACACGCTTGAGGAGTACAACAGCACCAGTCCACAGACTCTAAGCATTTACGGTACGCGCGCCGACGCCGCGAACTATGAGCGTATGCGTCTCGCATACGATACAACCGACAGCTACTTCTTTCTGGCCAGTGATGCCGCCGGAACCGGAGTGCAGCGGGGGCTCGGATTCTGGCTGCAGGGCTCGCTGCGATGGGTCATCGATTCAGGCTTCAACCTCAAGCCCTGGTCCGACAATGTGAAAGACGTCGGCCAGCCGACGCTTCGCCTCAAACATCTGTACGTGGGCACGTATGCCGACCTCAGCGGCGGGGCCGAAGTCAGTGAGGTGGCAAACGCAACCTCCACCGGCACCACACTGAACAAACTGGCGAAACTCAGCGGAGCGCCGGCTACGGTTGTGCTTACGTCTGCTTCCGACGCGAGCGGAGCCGTGGGGATCGTCATCGACGGGGCCGGCACCACGGGGAGTGCTCAGATCGCGCGAAGTGGGCAGGCCTCATGCGCATTTGATGGAGCGACGACCTCTGGTGATTACGTGCAAATCAGTGCCACGGTGGCGGGCGACTGTCATGACGTGGGCGCAAACTACCCTTCAAGCGGTCAAGTGTTGGGTCGTGTGCTCTCCACCAATGCGGGCGCGGGTACCTACCCTCTCTTGCTCTCCGGGTCCGATGTTCCAGGTTCCGGACCCGCCACCATCCCTTCTGTGTTTGGAAGAACAGGGGCAATTGTATCGCAGAGTGGTGATTACTCTGTAAGTCAGGTTACCGGTGCGGCGCCGTTGTCCTCGCCAGCGCTATCCGGGACGCCTACCGCGCCCACGGCGGGGGCGGGAGATGCGTCCGCCAGGATTGCAACGACGGCATTTGTTGCCGGCGCCCAGACGTGCCCGAAGATTATCGACCAGCCGGGATGGAGTGGGTCCAGTAGCGACATTAATGCGGTTATCAACGCCATGTTCAACGCACAGGGGTCGGGGGCATGCGTTTCCCTCTATGGCCTGGCGCAGGGTGCCTACTATGGCGGAACGACCCAGCCATGGAGCGGGCTCAGTTCGGGATTTGCCACCACGATCGAGTGGCCTTGCGGGATACAGATCGTTACCTCTTCCGCTTGGATCACGCCGTCCACAGCCCCGGTAATTCATCAATGCCGGCAAAACTCATTCAGCCTCAGTATTCTTGCGCCCTGCGTACTCTCGGCCTGCGGGCCGAACAACTATCCTCCAATGCCAGGCTTGAACGTCGCGGTAGGGCCGCCATTAACGGCCTCAAACCAAACCGGAACGGCAACATTCGGCTCGGGAAGCTCAGTTACAGGGGCGAGCAGCATTTCGTCATCCATGGCCGGAGGATGGCTCGTCGTCGCGAGCGGAGGCTCAACATACTATGCCTACATCACTTCGGTGAACACGGCGACATCCACGTTTACCCTGGGGGCGAGCTGGAGTTCGTCTGGATGCTCATGTACGGGATCCCAGGCGTACACCGTGTACTCACCTAATGCGACGGCGGTGTTCTGGCTGGGCGGGCTCGGGAGCAGCATCTACAACGACATGTTCGGCGCAGAGATCGATCTGAAGCTTTCCTGCGAGGGCATGGCGAACAATTGCATCGGCTTCTACACGCAAAACGCTCAAGAGCGAACGGTGTTACGCGTCGACGGAAACTACAACGCAGGCGTAGAGAGCAATCCGTCCCCGGTAAGCGCACTGGCTTGCTTCATGGCTGATCGCACGTACGTGGGAGATAACGGTCCGGGCGGACCGACCCATCTTTCCCTCAAGGGATCGCAGTGCAGCAACAACGCCGTCACTATGGGAAGCACATCCGATGGATATATTTTCGACGAGTACACAACCCTGCGCGGGAAGTACGGCGACGGACCTGAGGGCGTAGTCGAACTCGGCAGTTGTACCGGCAAGTCAGGATTCTTGTTTCAGGACTGCGTCCTGATCGATGGCGTCGGCCAAAAACTTCAGGTCAGCGGGCCTCACTTCGAGTACGCACAGGTGGGAATTCATATAGGCTCTACCAACACCACGCAGGGTGTGTTCATCGAGTCGGCAAGCTGCGCGAACATGAGTACCCAGACATGCGTGCTGTTTGATTCCCACGCGAGCACCGGCAACATGGCGGCGAATATCACGTCGCCACTCGCGAATGTCAATCTGGTCAAAGACGTGAGTAACGGATGCGCAGGAGGCGCGGCTCCCTGCATCTATAACAGCACCACCGCGCAGGAGGTGCCCCTTTATGTGCAGCCCGCGGCGGCACCTTCTCTGGGAGGAACGCCCACGGCGCCGACTCCCACCGCGTCCGACAACAGCAACAAGGTCGCCACGACCGCGTACGTGCAAGCGCAAACCTGCCCCATTTGGTTCACTACGGGCACAGCGGCCAGCACGGTGAACTTCACCACCACGGCGAACAAAGCGGCGCTATGGGGTGTGGTGTTGTCCTGTAATCTTTCCACTTCGCAAATCACGTACGACGTCACCACGGCCGACAACACTTCGAATGTGTATGACATAGGAGTCGTGAATAATGCAGGGGTAGTGGTTGCGCACATTGGGCCGACGGCAGGAACGGCATTCGCCCCTTCAACCGGATGGAAAACGATCAGCTGGACCGCACCGGCAGTTCTTCCTCCTGGGAAGTATTATGTGGCGCTCACCACCAATTGCTCCAGCTCGTGTGCCGTCCTCGAGGCAGGAAACAGCGGGACCGGATTCACCTTTGCCGGAAACGTGAGCGTAAACGTAAGTTCGGGAGGAATTTTGCCCGCTTCTATCACCGCGCCCACGGATGTGTACACAGCTTCGACGATTCCGACGTGGTCGGTGCATTAGCTTCCCGATCACGCGAGGTGGCAGAAGCAGCCACCTATCCCGGGAATTTCGTGCAGGTTTCATCGGCAGCCTGCTGACAGCAGAAAAAACTACGGAGTTGGCTCGCTATGCTCAGACGTATTGGCGTCGTCGTGTGGTTGTTGTCGGGGTTGGCATTCGCCACCACGTACTACGTCGACCCTGCGGGGAGTAATGGAAACGACGGCCTATCGCCACAGACCCCGTGGCGGACGTTGCTGAAAGTGGGAATTTCAACTTTGCAGCCAGGGGACCAGGTCCTGTTCAAGCGGGACGCCGTCTGGAACGAATGGTTAACACCTCCATCGAGCGGAACGGCGGGAAACCTGATCAAATTTGATGCCTATGGCGATGGGCGACCACCCGAATTCACCGGCCGGTACCAGACCAGCCCTTCGCAGTGGACGATCGCGAGCGGCAACGTGTGGCAGGCGACGCTGAGCGCAACCCAGCCGATCCCCCAGCTCAAATTAGTGCAATTCGGCACGATGTGGGGAAATTCGCGGAGCTCGCAGGGTCTGCTGGCTCATGACCGCGACTGGTATTACGACTCCGTTGCCCAGGAACTCTACGTATGGTCCGCGACGGGGAATCCGGTGACACACTATGGATCGGTTGCGCCTATCCTCCTGAGCGGGCAGAGCCTGATCAACATCAATAACGTGAGCTATCTCGAAATTCAACACATCAAGCTGGATTGGTTCGATGGATACGGCGTGCAGATTCAAGGAGCCGGCGATCACATCTGGCTGGCAAATATGATCGCGGACAGCCAAGTACCGAATGCCACTGTCCCGATTGGATTTTATGTTCATCCCAGCGGCTCGCCCAGCGACATCCACATCTACAACACCGATGCTCACCGCAACTACGTGGGATATCGCTTCGACGGAACGCCCAGCGCGATTGAGCTGAAAAACTGCCGAGCCTTCGCCAACCGCACTTATGGATTGATGGACAACACCGCTGCCGTCACCTATTCGCACTGTCACCTGTATGCGAACAATCTGGCCACCGGAGTCTCCACCGACGTAACCGGAAGTCCCGGGCCGATCGATGGCGGAAACAATGTTCCTGGCGATACACCGCCGGAGGTGCAGAACTTCGCCCAGTATCCAGCACGAATCTCGGTAACGTATGACGACCCAGGCTTAATCGACGGATCACATCAATATATACAGTCGCTGCTGCCGATGATTCAGGCAAAAGGCGTGCCCTTGAGCATCGCGGTGGTAACGGGCTACGACCTGTCGCAACAGCTGATTCCGACTTTTCAGTCGTGGATCAATGCCGGATGGGATGTGAATTGCCATTCCGTATCGCATCAGTACTTTGTTTTTCCAAACGCATTCACGATCCAATACACGGGGAGCGCGGCGTCGACTGTCACCCTGTCGATCGCCAACAAGCAGTTCACCATCACGGCGCCAGGCGATCCCAGCGCCCAGGTGAACTGGGATCTGAGTCCGTCGGGTACAGACTTGATGCCCGGCGGCCTGGATACCCTGGGTGGCCTCATCTTTACGCTGATGCAGCGTGGCGTTTTTTCTGTTACTACCGACCTGAACATGAAGAGCGCGGTCAAGAGCGAAGATTTGGCGGACATTCCCGCACAAGACATCAAGACCGCGCCATATCTGTTGCAGATGGACAAATCGCGGCTGATGACCGATGAGCTGGGCTGGTCCATGTCATGGATGACGGCGAATCTGACCGGGCTTCCCGGCAACCGCATTTACGTCTATCCCGGAAGCTACGAAGACAGCTCTACCGAGACGATTGCAGTGGCGGCGGGCTATGCCGGGGCCCGCGGATCAGGCTCCATGCAGCCGGCGCCCAATGCTGCGACAGTGCTCGCCAGTGGCATCGATGTGCAAAATATTCTGAGCCAGGGAATGGTTCCTAACTTTCAGAATCTGACCGACGAGCAGTTTGCCAATAAATTGCGCGCGCTCGTCTTCAAATCCGCAGTTTGGGGAGTTCCTTTCGGTCTCTTCTGGCATGTCAACGAACTGTCTGGCCACCAGGTCAGTGTGATGTTCGACACATTGAAAGCCGCGGGGGCAACCCTGATGACGAACACGCAGCTGGTAAATTATCTGCTCGCCGCGCAACCGAATGCGGGCTCGACATTTTATGCGGATTCGATGACCGGTCTCCCCATGGATGCGACGCCGACCGGGATATCACCGGGGGTGGACCAGGGAGCGACCCTCGCCGACGAGTATAAGTACGATCTGATGGGTATTGACCAGACTCTCTTTGGCACAGGGTGGGAAATCGGATCGTTTGTCTTTGTGGCGGAGTCGCCGGGGAGAGCGATCAGTGGGCCGTGAGATGGGAGAACGATCTTTTTCTTTTGCAGCGGCTTGGTGCAGTCCTGGATTTGCGGCCCCTTCAGCACCAGTCTGACCGGGCTGGCCGGGACGAAGATACAACCGTTCGAGAAATACTCATTGAAGCCTTGCTGAAGGTGCGAACCAAGTCACGTGGCCTGGTACGGCTCACCCCAAATCGGGCGCAACGCGAGTATTCCCGGGCCTGCACCAAACGCAATCTCGTGCTGAAGGCGCGGCAGCTGGGAATCACGACATATATAGCCGCACGGTTCTTTCTTCAAACCATCATGCAGCCGGGAACGGTTACGGTGCAGGTGGCGCATGATCAGGAATCGGCCGAACAGATTTTTCGCATCGTGCATCGGTTCTGGGAGAACTTGCCCCTTTACTTAAGAATCGGGGCACTGGCAACATCCCGGGCCAATGTGCGGCAAATCACCTTTCCCCGATTGGACAGCGAATATCGGGTGGCGACTGCGGCGGATGAAGATGCAGGCAGGGGCATGACCATCCACAATCTGCATTGCTCCGAGGTGGCACGCTGGCCTCGGCGCGGGGAGGAAACGCTGACCTCATTGCGAGCCGCGGTCCCGAGTAACGGAGAAATAGTTCTGGAGTCGACCCCGAACGGCGCAGCCGGCGTGTTCTACGAAGAATGGCAGCGGGCGACGGAAACGGGCTACACGCGTCATTTCTTCCCGTGGTGGTATGACCAGGAATACGTCCTGGGTTCAGAGCGACTCGAATCAATAACGGACGAAGAGCAGGACCTGGTAAGAAATTTCGGGCTGACAGGCGCTCAGATTTCCTGGAGGCGTGTCATGCGGGCGCAGTTGCGTGGTCTCGCCGTCCAGGAGTATGCCGAAGATGCGGTGTCATGCTTCCGCGTTTCGGGAGAGTGCGTCTTTGATCTCGATGCGATTGACAAAGCCTTCACGGGCTGCAGCGAACCTGTGGAATCGAGCTTGAATGGATGCCTGAACGTGTGGCTTCCTGCGCACAAAGGCAAGCGATACATCATCGGAGTTGATCCCTCCGGCGGCGGATCGGCAGGCGACTATGCCTGCGCCACGGTCATCGAGAGGACATCGGCTCTGCAGTGCGCCGAGTTGCGAGGCCACTTCCCACCGCGGGAACTTGCCATCCGGCTGATCGAGATGGCGAAGATGTACAACGGCGGTCTGCTGGTAGTCGAGCGCAATAACCACGGGTATGGAGTCCTGGCGCACTTGCGCGACCGGGGCTGCCCCAACGTTTTTCAGGACGGCGGGCAAGACGGATGGCTGACGTCGGCAGTGAGCCGCCCGGCCATGATTGAAAACCTGGCGGCGGCACTGGCCGATCAGCCGGAACTGATTCACAGCCGAGAGCTGCTGAGCGAATGCCGGACGTTCGTCCGGCATCCGGACGGAAGTTCCCGGGCGGCAGCCGGGGCCCACGATGATTGCGTCATGGCAATGGCAATTGCCCTGGGCGCCCGGCAGCTCCTGGCGGGCCAGGGTCCGGGTCCTCCAGAGGTTACAAGTCTGGGACGCTTCCGGTAGCTGTTTCCAATTGTGCAAAAACGGATGTTCAATCGTCACATCGCAGCCCGCTGGAACCGCATAAGCTGTTTCGACCTACGAGGATGGGATGGGTCTTGAGCTGACCGAGTGCGTCCCGGGTTGTTGACTGAACGCTGGAGCCGGATCACGGTCGTTGCTGTCCAACACGTACGAAGAATGCGTGGCGGTGCGCAGGGGCACATGATGCGCTGCTCGGATGGAAACTTCTACGTAGTGAAGTTCTGCAACAATCCGCAGCATACACGGGTGCTGGCGAACGAGCTGCTGGCGACGCGGCTGGCCTGGTTCGCGGGCCTTCCCGTGCCGGCGACCGAAGTGGTCGAGGTAGACGATTGGCTGGTAAGAAATACATCGGAACTGAGCGTGCAATTGGCCAGTGTGACCATCCCTTGTCAGGCCGGATTGCAATTTGGTTCGCGTTTCGTGGTGGATCCGCGCGAGGGGCAGGTCCTTGACTATCTGCCTCTCGAGTTGCTGGGGCAGGTCCGGAACCTCGAGACTTTTGCGGGAATGCTGGCAATCGACAAGTGGACCGGCAACGCCAATGGGCGCCAGGCGGCATTCTGGCGGAAGACACGCGAGCGTAAATACACAGTCTCATTCATCGATCAGGGGTACTGCTTCAACGCCGGCGAGTGGACCTTCCTCGATTCGCCCATGCGCGGAGTCTATCCTCGGAACGAAGTATACGCCGGGGTGCGTGGGTGGGAGTCGTTTGCCCCTTGGCTCGACCAGATCGAGAGGATGGATGAAGCTCTTGTTTGGAGGGCGGCCGGTGAAATCCCTCCGGAATGGTATGGCAGCGACTGGGGGGCACTCGAGAGCCTGGTCTGTCTGTTGCTGAAACGTCGGACTGCAGTGCGGGAACTGATCCAGGCCTTTCGAATGTCCGCACGGAATCCGTTTCCCGCCTGGAAAGCAGTGGCCTGAGACAGCGCAAAATGGCTGAGCAAAAGAAGGTCGAGTTTTTCCTCTTGCGCTACGTGCCCGATACGATCAAGGAAGAGTTCATCAACTTTGGTCTTGTCATGCATGAGCTGGGAACGAACGGGTCGGGATTCGCCGACGTACGCTTCATCCCCGATTGGCGACGTCTGCGCTGTCTTGACCCAAACGCAAACGTTGACGAACTGGAGTCGTTGCAGCGGGACATTCGCGTAAACATAGCGGATGGTTCCCGGCGTGGCAAGTGGCTGCAGACGCTTACGGAATCATGTTGCAACATGGTTCAGATCTCATCACCGAGAGTATGCCGGACAGATCAACCGGCGGAAGAAATCGAGACACTGGCAAAGCTGTATCTAGAGCACGAAAAAGGGCCGGGGCAGCACTTCATCTCTGGCAGGCAGGGCATTCTCGTCAAGATGCAGGAAGCCTGGGAGCAGGCAGGAGTCTGGAATTTCCTGCTGCATGGCGTTCCCGTCTCGGGATACACAAAACCGGGCGACCCCTTCGTCTTCGACTTTGGATATGCGGTGCGGGATGAAATCAAATTGTTCCATGCCGTCTCCATGAAGGCCAGTGTGGCTCCTGCAATCATGGTGGCGTCGCGTTTTCCGCAAATCGCAGCCTCCATGATGAAGGTGGACGATAAACTGGGGCCACGCCTGACTGCCGTCGTGGATGGCGGGTTGGACCTTGCCGCAGATTCGATCCGATTCGCGCGAGACATGATGATGGAAGCGCAAATCGAGGTCGTGCCGGTGGACGAAATGCCGCGATTAGCAGAACTTGCCAGGCAGGAGTTGCGAGCCTAGAAGCCGCAGTTCCGGGTTCAGCCGGAAAATCGTTTGTCCGGCTGCCGAACAGAGCGCTCTCTGAAGCCTTGCAATAGCGATATCCGCTCTACAGAAGAAAAAATCCATGAACATTACAGCGAAGTTACGCGGCGCGGCGCGCCGGATCGCAGAGGTCTCGCTATCGGCGGGCAAAAGTGCGGCAGGGCGGCGCACTGTTCCCCTGCCGTCCATTCTCAATAGTTACGGTCCCCGGGCAGACAACATGCCCAAACCGACCCCGGTGAACCTGAGAAGGTTTTCCGAGACTCCCGTGGCACGCAAGGCGATCAACACGATCAAGGACCATATCGCAGGAATGCGCTGGCGAATTCAGGCGCGGCCGGGCCGGACACCGTCGCAGGCGGCCGCCAGCGAGCTTCGCATCCAGATTTTGACCGACAACTTCGAATCCCCGAACGCGGATGATTCCTTCCGCTCGTTGGCGGAACAGGTGCTGGAGGATGTGATCGTGGGCGGATTCGGAGCCATCGAAGTCGAAACCTCGGGCGATGCGCAACGGCCGCTCATCATGTGGCCGGTCGACGGGGCCACGATCCGAATGAAAACCGACTGGGACGGCATGCCAGGATCGGTGCGTTATGTGCAGGTGACGGGCAGGTCAGGGCCGGAAGGAAACATTGCTCTCAACGACGATGAGCTGATCTACATAAGGCTGAACCCCCGCACGTTTACGCCTTTTGGCCTGGGGAGGCTCGAGGTGGCATTCGAATCCATCAACGCATTTCTGGGGGCGCATCGTTATGCCACGAAACTGGCCTCCAACTCGGTGGTGGAATATGCGCTGTGGCTGCAAAACCTGACGCCGGAACACCACGAGCGCCTGATCCGGTGGTGGCAAGACGAGATTGAAGGCACTGGACGCGTGCCAATCCTATCTGTCGAAAACAAGCCGGAGGTGCTGCGATTCGGAGGCGGCACCGACGCGGACTTGCGGCTGCAGTGGCAAGAGTTCCTGCTGCGCATTATCGCCGACGCATTCGATCTGCCTCCGCAGTATCTGGGCGTTGAACGGGACGTCAACCGGTCGACGGCGGTGGAGATGACAGACCAGGCCTTCCGCCAGGCCATCGTCCCTACCGCGAGGCTGCTCGCCGAGTATCTGACCCGAGGCGCCATTGGCAAGAAACTCGGGTGGACGGACCTCGAGTTTGTCTTTACCGATGCGGATTCTGCCGGGGACGAGATGGAAGAGGCGCAGATACAAACTATGCTCCTGCAAAACGGGGTTCTCACCATCAGTGAAGTGAGACGAATGAGAGGCCTGCCTCCGATTCCAGGTTCATCTTCGGCCGTGCCAGTTTCGATCTCGCAAACAGAAGGCGGCCACCATGATTGAGTTGGAATCAATGGCGATTGAAATGCCGAGAGTTAACGGACATCCGAACCGGCAGCCTTTCCGGGGAGTGCTGACCCTGGTTGACGTGCCTTCTGATCGGGCGCCTGCCGGGGCAAGGGGTCACAGAGTCCTGCTGACGCGCAGGGCAGCGGACCAGGGCCTGCCTTCTTTACTCGGCATGGCACTGGACTACTCCCCGACCCTCGATCGCCACGATGCGCGACGCAAAGTCGGCGTCATCACCAAAGCTGAGATCGTCGGCCGGAGCGTTGAGTTGGGCGGGTATCTTTTTGCGCGCGACTTCCCGGAAATCGTCCGCCAGGTCGGGCGTTCCTCGCGTACGTGGGTCGCGGCCGTTTCCGGGGACGACTCTCACGCTCTTTTGGGGATGTCCTACGAGATAGCCGACGCGGAGGTGGAAGACACGACCGCCAAACTCTGGACGCTCACTAAGGTCACGTTTACGGGCGCCGCAATCTTACGGAGGGACAAGGCCGCCTATCGGGATACGTGGATCGAACTGGAACAACCAAGGAGGCAACATGAATGAGGATGTGATGCAACAACTGACGGCAGCCGCCGAGCGGTTGGCGAACGCGGCGGAGTCGCTTGATCGGGTTCTGGACCGACTTAACGCCCAGCAGGAAACGCTGCACGAAAAAGTTGACCGAATTGTCGCCGCGGTGGAGGAACCTGAGATCGACGGGACGGAGGCAAAGGGTCATCGGTCTCGCAAATTGGAAGAACAGGTCGCCGAGTTGGAGAAGGCAAACAACGATCTGAAGGCCCAGGCCGCCCGCACCACCCGCAAGACCCTATCGCCTTTAGTCACAAGCCTGTTGAGCAAGGAGCATTTGGGAGCCGGAGACCGGCTCGATGTTGCGGTGCTGAACAGGGCGTTGCAGCCGTTAAGCGTGGAACAACGCATTGCTGTCAAAGCGGAGATGGCGCGAGCGGGAATGATCGAGTAGGAGCCATCCCCTTTCAGGTTCGACGAAGAGCGCAACTCATTGCGCTCTTTTTGTTTTTTCGACCAAAGCCTCGACGAGCTTACACAAATCAGTATCAGGAGACGACATGAACGCACAATTTATCGATCTGAATGCGGCGGCAGACTTCCTGGGCCCCGGCGCCATTGAAGTCAACCGCTATCAAACTGAGATATTCGATATTGTCCGGCGCCGTGGCGCATTCGGGCAGAGAATCAAGCAGGTGCCTGCGACCGGGCATCCCTCTCGTTTCTTCGAACAGACCAGCATCGTTTCGCCGACTGCGGCCCAGGCTTTCATGGATCCGCGCAACATCCAGGCGGTGGTTGGCACACCGGGACGCGCCGAGCGCAGCCTGCCGCTTAAAGCGCTGGTCTCTCAGATCAACTACAACCTGTTCGACCTGGAGGTTGGCGCGCAGCAGAGCCAGTTCGCGTACCTGCAAGCCAAGGATCTGGCGGACTCCGTGGAAGGATTGATGCGCACCCATGATGTGGCGCTCTGGAATGGGAACGACACGTCGCTGAATACACCGACCACCCTCCAATACTTTGGCGCGATCGGGCAGATCGAGGCTGGGGGAAACTCGGCAACGATCGCAACGACGGCCAGCATCGTGGATGGCATCAAGGGCGTTATTGCCCAGATGGTGTCCAATTCCTCGTATGAGGTTCGGCCTACCGCGATCTATGCCAACCCGGTGCTGCTGGACCTGATCGACCGTGAACTGAAGTCGGACTTCAACGTGGTCCTCTCCACGACGGAGATCACCGGCGGTTTACGGGTTAAGACACTCGCGACGCAGGCGGGAGACCTGCCGCTTATCCCCGAGTGGTCTATCTCCTACACCGGAACGCCCGGAAGTGGAAACGCCGTACTTCCCGCTTACATCGTCACCGAGGACCTGATCGAGTACCACTGGCTGACCGATGCGAATCCCAGAGTCTTCCAGTTGGGTCTGGTCGGCTCCCTCGCTTCGCAAATGGTGGTGGTCAAGTTCGGGGCCGTCGTCGTGAAAGGCGCTTCCTACGCTCACTACGAAGTGAAAGTGGATCGGTAAACCAGCCATCAGCGGCCGCTGCCCATACAGAGGGCACCCGGCCGCTGATGACCGGCATAGTCACAGGACACTTCTCTATGAACTATCTCGAGGCAGATGAGTACGAGTCATATGGACTGGACGCGGCAACACCCGCGGCATTCGTCGCTGGCGCTTCCGGGTTAATCGACGCACACTGCCGCCGCGCCACTCTGGGCGTGAGCCAGTATACCGAGCGATTGCGCCTGCCGCCGGATCAAAATACCGTACGCCTCACCTATCTTCCCCTGGTGCCGTTGGCGCCGGCGACGACTCCTGTGGTTTCTGCCCAGGGCCGATATTGCATTCCGCGGCGCGGCGACTGGCCGTTCGATGATCTTCGCCTGGACGTTGCCTTCATGTTTGGGCTGCCCGGGGTATGGACCGCTATTGATGCCACCGCGATCGACTATTTCGCGGCTACTGGAGAATTGACTTTGCCTTTGAACATCGTCGGTCTCTGGTTCAGCGAAGTAGAGATCGTATACACCGCCGGGTTCAGTGTTATCCCCGACCCGGCAAAGTTCGCCTGTGCGCAAATCGTCCGCAATGCACAGTCGACCCCGGCCCTGAACGTGAAGATGGGACATCTGGACAGCATGCGCCTTCAGTATTTTGCCGACACATTGATCGATCAGACGGTGACGTCAATGCTCGCCCCCTACGTCGCCCAGAAGGTGGGCTGACTATGACGGAGCCAAGCGGAGGAATCAGCGGAATGGCAATGGTACGGGCTGCGGATGCCATGTTGCATGCCTTAGGGGGAAGCCAGGTCATGATGCTCACGCCCCTGGTCGGCATGCCCAACGACCCGTCGGCGCAATTGGGCCTGGTGGATCCGGGAGTGCAACAGGTCGCGCTCTACCCGGTTGTGGTGCGGAGCTTGACCGCGACGGCTCATGGACCTCGGCGGCGCCTGGAGTTCCTCATCTCGGCCTCTGCCGTGGCCGACGCGGTCGTCGCCCAGGACGTGGCCTCCGCGGATGCGCTATTTGAGAGTGCTTTGGGTCTGCAATATAGCAACGATCTTTTTCACATCGTAGATGTGACGCCCGAGTTTCTGTCCGAGACGCCGTACCTGTACCGCGTGACCGCTGTCGAATGAGGGCTCCAATACCGGTGTGAACTGGCGCCTAAGAGTCGAGAACTGCTCCTATGCAATTTACAAAAGACAGTTTTTACATGGCGTTGCTCGAGCGGCTGGTATCGCTCGACCCCAACCTGACGGTGACGCTCAACGGCACGACCCGGCCGGCCATCATCGCCGCTGAGAACGAATTGATAATTCCGGTTGAACCGCTCCCGAATGCCTTCTACATCGAGTGGGGCATGGCCCAGATGGCGAAACAACCGGCAGGAGGCAACGTCCTGATGGAGATGGAGTGCATGATCTCTTACCACACCCTGGGGACGGTAGAGAGTGGTGTTGACCGGGGTAGAACCCTCGGTGCCCTCGACCTCATACTGCTCAACATTTGCCAGCCTCCGATGGCGCCCAAACGAGACTACTCCCAATCGCCCAGTGCAGACCTCGGAACCAACATCGTTTGGAGCTTGCCGGTTCTGGGAAAAGTCTCAGGTAGCCAGGCCCCGGCGGCCGAGGGTTTACCGCGAGGGACCACAGGCGTTCGCCTGGAACGTAGCGCGAGCCTGAAGGTCTTTTTCTTTCCTGAGGTGGCAATCTCATGAGCACCTCGCCGCTTCGCGCCCCAATGGTGCCCATCACGCATCGGATGCGAGCGTACTTCGCACCGGTGGATCGCGGGTCCGAGACGCCCACTATCTTCGACCCGGGCAAGTACGGCCTGTTCCCGCTCGATTCACCGCCTTCTCCCTGGCTTGATCTGGGATGGATCGACGGTTTCCAGCGCTTCAGTGGATCGATAACTGAGCCCCTGCGATCGGGCTCTGCCGCCGCGCCCGCGACCCAGTTCCGGGCGATGCTGGATGCACGTATCGCATTTGACTTCCGCGAATGGGGCAAATTGCAGATGGCCCTGGCGTGTGGCTTTGAGCACATGAATGTGCTGGCCACTGACCCTGACGCCGATGCCCAGCCTTCGGGTGGAACGCCGCTGTCGGCGGTCGCTGTTCTGCCCGGCTCGACTGCAACTGAGATCGTAGTTGGTGCGGGCGCAGCTGCCAGCTTCGCGGCCGGCGACATTGTTGTGGTTGAAGCTGACTATCAGCAGCAGACTGGTTATGTTGGGACCGGAATTTCTGCGGCGTATATCAGTGATCCTGCCAGTGTGAACCGCGATGTCAATTACGTCCGGCGAGTCAGTTTTAACGTGGGGCGCGTGGCTCAGACAACGTCCACGTCCCTGTTACTCGCCCAATCCCTGCTGGGCGGATCTCCACTCGCTGGTTTCGGGGTTCAAAAGGTGATCGCATTCGTAGACCGTGAGGGAGGCTCATTCTTCCAGGAATGGTCAGGCTTGTTTGTGGCGGAGCAAGGCTCGGGAGGGCGCGTTTGTTTTCACTATCCGCGGCTGAGTCCCTCGGGCCCATACACGTCACTGTCACCCAGTTCCCCTGTGGCCACTGGGGCTGTCAAGTTATTCCCCCGCGAAGAGGCGCTCGAGATCGCAAGTCCAATCGCTTCGCTCGCCCTGCATGCGGCCTTCATAGCGATGCCCCACGTAGATGAAAACGACGGCCAGACGGTGATGTGCTATCGCAGTTACTTTCCCGCCGGCATGGCCGCGATTTACTAGCGGCTTGGACCTGCTGTTGCTTGCCCGTTCAATTTTGGAACTCGCTTCGTTACGGAAGCGGAACTGCGGCCAGAGAAACTTCACCCCGTTGCAGTTTCGCGCACATGGTTGAACTTATTCCCCATGAAACTTCAGATCGACAACTTCGACGGCAGCGGTTTGCAGGATTACACTGCTGCGATCGAGGGCTCGCGGCCTCCACAAATCATCCGGAAGCTGCACGCTGCGGACGAATTGCGGCTAAGCCTGGTAGCTGATGGCCCTGAGTTCGTTGTGCCCGCGACCGGAGCCCGTGTTCTCCTGGAACTCAGGAACGGGCAGCCCGTCTTTACCGGTTACATGATTGACTCTCCGGTGTTCGAATATCTGGGCTGGAGAGAACGGGGGCCGGCCTATCGCTATAAACTAATCGCAGTTGGGGACCAGACGCTGCTGGACAGCAAGCGCCTTCCGGATCGATGTCCTTTCGTTGAACGGAGCGCCGGCGACGCGCTCCGGCAATTGACCCAGGATGCCCTGCCCGATGTTTTCGATCCTGGCGCGGTGCAAAGCCTCGACACGATTCCATCCTACGCGTCCGATCCCCAGAAAAAGTGGAGCGAACAGGCGGGCGAACTCGCCACCGCTGCTCGCGCCTGTTTTCGGCTTCAAGCCGGAGCGCTGAGCTTCACCCCGGCCGGCGCCACTACGCACAACTTCAGCGAGTCAGACGGAGCCTTCTCGCCACAAGCACTCACGCTGCAACCGGTAGCGGCTCTGATCAATGACGTGACTGTCATCGGTGAGATTGAGCCACAGGCTTACGTGAAGGATTATTTCATCGGCGACGGTCTCACCCTGAGGTTTTATCTCTCGCAGACTCCGTTTATCAAGACAAACCGCACGTTGGTCGACGAAGAGTACACCGGCTGGCCTCTCGATCCGACGAGATGGAGCCTGACCGACCCCGCGGGTGTTGTGGTAGTCAGCGGCGGGCGGCTGCACATCGCAGGGGGCACCGGCGTAGACGGCGCGACCGTGGTGCAGTTTGCCGAGCAGATCGAAATGGGTGGCGCGCTTGTCATGCAGCACGGGGACGTTACCTTCGATGCCGCTTCATCCGCATTGATCGGAGGACTATACACCGGATCTATCTCCATATCCGGTTGCCTGGCCGGGTTTCAAGTGACTCCCAATGGCGCGCAGTCGAGGATTCAGGCCTTGATCAACGGCACAGCGACGGGCGCAGCAATCGGTACCGTCGCCGGACATCACTACGTTCTCACCACCCGTTTGTATTCTCAGCAGATATACAGGAGCCGGCAAAGGTTCCACTCCTCCGTCCATCCGGCAGGCCAGCCGATTGGCGGGTCGCCGGTGAACGCCGATGTGCGGATCGTTCTGGAAGCGCATGATATCGATCCATCCGATCCAACCACCTGGACCGGTCCCTCCACTGTCCTGTATGACGGAGTAATCTCCACTGCCCCCGGATTTTGCCTCTACGCCCTGGTGGATGCTGCGAACCTGCACTGCGCCATTGCTTTTACCAGGCTGGTCCAGGCGGTCGACACGGAAGTCCGCACTGCATTGCCGGGAGAGGATTATGTCACCGCGTTGGCAGGGTCCCTTAGAGACGGAGCCGAGTGTGAGGTCACGTCAAGCGGCACGCTCGAGTTTTACCCACAATTCGCACCGGCCGCGAAGCAATTAATACGGGTTCAATACCGAGGTCAGGGACGTGCGCTGGCTCGGGTCACCGACCCCTTGAGCATTGCGGCTCAGCAGCGGGGAGTAGACAACGGCTTGCACGGAATATCCTTGCGTGTAAGGACACCGCCAGCGCGCAGCGCAGAGGATTGTGAGAATGCCGCTCTCGCTCTTCTGGACGACTCGGTACGTCCAGCGTGGACCGGGGAGTATGAGACGTGGAGCGACGGTCTTCCGGCCAATGCCGACATTTTCCCGGGGGATGGAATAAACGTACTCGCTCCTTCGCGCGGCGCCGCGTTCGCGGCCACAGTTCGCGAGGTTGACATCACGATCCGAGATCTCGCAGCGGAACACAGCGTCTACAAAATCCGGTTTGCGAATGATGCTGCAGCCGCTCTGGCATTTGCCTTCGAAACCGCGAAGATTGAGGCCGGATTGGATGTCGTGGGAGTGCCTAACAACCAGGTAGGTCACACCTATCTTGCAGATTTAACGGACGCCGAAATCACCAGCGCAACCTCCACTTCAGTTACGCTCGATGCCGGAGTCTCGCCTCCCCAGGGTGGGGGATTTGAGGTGCGCTGGAGTGATGTGGGCTGGGGAGCGGGCAACGACCGTAATCTGATCGCGCGCAGCACCACCCGGTTATTCAGCATGCCGCGGCTGGCTCGTGTACAGACTTGCTACCTTCGCCAATACGACGCCTCGGTGCCTCCAAAATACTCGCGGTTCTCAGCCGCGCTTCATCTGGACTATCCCTATGAATGATGATGAGCAGGGGGATTTCCGCAATGCGACTCTCCTCGGGGGCAGGCCGCTCGTGGTGCGTCTGGCCGAAGACGGTTTTCAGCAGGAAGTGCTTGAGAAACTGGCGCGGCTGGAAGCCAAGATGGACATGCTCGTGGGTGGGCAACAGCCCGGTCGGATGAAGTTAGCAGAAGACCGCCTCGTGGCTTTAGAACACAATGATATTCGTCGCGGTGTCTACGACCGCCTGGTGAGCGCCGTCATTGCATTCGTGGTCAGCGCCCTCATCGCGATGCACGACCGCTTCCTCAAGTAGAGACTCCGGGTGGCCCGTCCGTCCCAGTCATCAGTGGAACGACAAAACAGTCATAGGAGCAAAAACAGATGGTTTTCCTTAGCAAACTCTTGCAGGCAATCGGTTTCGTTCCCACCATCGTAAGTTCGATTGAAGGCCTGTTTGCGAAACGCAGCGGGGCGGAAAAAAAGGATGCAGCCCTATCGTTCCTCGAGGCGGCATTATCCATGAGCGAAGCCGTTGCCAGCCGCCAGATCGTCGATGAGGAAAAATTCAAAGCAGGGCTCACCCAGGTAATCAACGGAACGGTCGACTGTCTGAACGCGTCGATCTGGGCGAAAGGGCTGCCTCCACAGAGTCAACCCTGAGGAGCGCTTTCCGAGCCCCGCTCGGCACTACCCGACTTCCTCGCTCCAGTTTTCCAGTGTCTTTTTCAGAAATGCCATGAACTGGTCGGCCACGGCGCCATCGATGAGTCGATGATCATAGCCCAGAGTCAGGTGGACAATCGAGCGGATCGCAATCGAGTCGTTGCCGTCTGTGTCGGTTACGACCAGGGGAGCTTTGCTGATTCCCCCCACACCAAGAATCGCGGAATTTGGCTGATTGATGATCGGCAATCCAAAAACGGCCCCGAACTGGCCGGGGTTAGTAACGGTGAAAGTCGAGCCTTCCACCTCCTCCGGTTTCAGCTTCTTGTTGCGCGCGCGTTCGCCGAGATCGGTGATCCCGCGTTGCAGGCCGAGGAAGTTCAGCTCATCGGCATTCTTCAGCACGGGCACGATTAGCCCCCAATCGAGGGCGACGGCAATACCCACGTTGACATGGCGGTGGTAGCGAACGCTCTCCGCCTCCAGCGACGCATTCACGATGGGAAATTGTTGTAACGCAATGATGGCAGCGCGGACGAAGAAAGGCATGAACGTAAGACGCGCGCCATGGCGCTGTTCGAAGGCGACCTTCAACTTGTGGCGCAGCTGCACAATCCGGGTGATATCCACCTCGAACATGCAGTGCACGTGCGCGCTCGTACGCCGGGACTCGATCATGCGTTGTGCGATGATCTTGCGCATCTGCGTCAAGGGCACAAGATCTCCGGGAATCGACGCTGGGGCCGGCGTACGTGATGTAGCCGGAGTGCTCGCCGGAGCCGTAGCCGCGGCAGGAGATTCTTTCCTCTCGAGGAAGGCCGTGATGTCTTGCTTGGTGATCCGCCCGCCCAGCCCGGTACCGGCTACCTGGGACAGGTCGATGTCATTTTCGCGGGCAATTTTCCGCACCAGCGGCGAGGAACGCGCGTGTTCATCGTCAGGCTCGCGAACCGGCTCGGGAACGGACCCGGCGGGCGCGGAGGGTTGCGCCTTGGGCGTTTCGGCCTTTGGTGCCGCGGGCGGAGATGCTGGTTTCGCCGCCGGAGCCGCCGTACCCTCTCCATCTCCCGCTATCGTACCCACGATGGTGTTCACCTGGACGGTGTTACCCTCGGCGACCTTGATATCTCGCAGAACTCCCGAGGCGGGCGCGGGAATTTCGGCGTCTACCTTGTCAGTGGAAATCTCGAACAACGGCTCGTCACGCTGGACCTTGTCCCCGGGTTTCTTCAGCCATTTGGTAATGGTCCCCTCAAAGATTGACTCGCCCATCTGCGGCATGACGATATCGGTAGGCATAGTTCCTTTCCACGCAGCCCCGGCAACACGGGCGCAATCCTCAATTATATATTTTCGCCGCGGACTGGGTGGTAACCGCTCATCCGCGCCGCTTGTACCCGTCGCGGGTGTTGTCTAAGGCGGTTCTCGTTACCTACGTAATCTCCTCCGAACCACAGAAGTTGACGACAATCTCAATTAACGCATCGCCAGCCTCCCACGATTCTGCTGGGTGTTGAGATCCCCAGGCAATGCTGGTTACGTTCTGCAGTATTTGCAATTCTTTTCGAAAACTTTGGCATAGAAGGTAAATGACATCCTTTGAGAAGTCGGCGGAGCAGGAGGCTCAGATCGTGGCAACCCAGCATCAGGTGTTGCCGGTTAGTACCTTGGCAGAGCTCGTCCTTGAGGCGCTGAGTAACCCCAAGTACGAGTGGCGGACGGTCGAGGGAATTGCCCGAGAGAAGAGCCTGCCCCCTGGGGATGTAATATACGCTTTGGAAGTTGATCTCGACGATACCGTCATCCGTGCTTCTTTTCCCGACGACAGAGGTCGCCGGCTGTACATGAAACGGAGCCGCTACACCCAGCGGCGCAGCTTGCTGAACAGAGTCCTGTCGGTCTTGTCAGACGAAGTCAGATAACTACAGCAGAGATGCCGGTATTTCTCTACGGTTTCTTTGGCGGTCTGGCCGTTAACATCCTCCGCCTGGGGGAACTCGCACGACTGCCCAAGCTCGACCGTCCGCCAACTTTCAGTGATTGGATGTACTGCGTCCAGTTCGCGTTTTGCCCGCGCTCGGCGGCTTCATGGCCCAAGCCTACCATACCAGCGGGTCGCCTCTGACGCCGATTCTTGCCATCAACGTGGGAGCATCCGCGCCGGCAATCCTGAAAACCATGGCCGGTGCCGTACCCCGCCGCCGCTCCCCCGGCAGTATCGGCTGACGAATCCAACGCGAGGAAGTTCTCCATCCCTTGCGACTTCCTAGTGATGACCTGCGTGATCTTCATCCTTCTCGTCGCCCGCGGCTGGCGGCCCCACGCCGTACGCGGTCTTCCAGTAGTCCTGAACTTTGGGAGGAAGTTTCTCAATTCGAGAGAGGAACGCCACCACCTTCCAGATGTCCTGGTCACTCAGCGACTTGCTCCATGAGGGCATCCCGGTGTAGCGAACACCAGTCCGCACCGCGTAGTAGATGTGCCACTCCGGATCGTCAAGAGGATCGAGAATGATCTGCGGCACAGGTGGATAAAATGAGTGCTCGAGCACGGACGGTTTATTGTCCAGGGTGCCATGGCAGAGGGAGCAATTCATGGTGTAGATCTTCATACCGTCAATCAGGTTCTCGTCCGTGGGCAAAATTGGATTGGTGACTCGCGGCGCGTGCCGCTCCATAGAAGCATCCAGGGCATTTGACGCGATTCGGGTCTCCATTTGGGGCGGAGTGGCGTCTGCGCTGGTTGGCATAAGCCCGAAATAAGCTATCCCCAAACCGGCAAACACCAGCACCAGCAGAGTGACGATAATTCCGAGAATAAAATTCCGCATTGTTCCTCCTGATGCCCGCGTAGAAGTTGCAAGAGCCGAGAATTCTGGCTGAAATCAAAAAACGGTCGCGGGACAATCGCCGCACCTGATCTCAAGAGTATATTCAGAAACCGATGTGTACGCCCGCAGCTCCTATTCGCCCGCTAGTAGGCTTTTAGCCTGCGCGCTTCGCGGACCACGTCGCTGACTTTTGGCAGGAAGTACTCTTCTTGAGGCGGCGAAAAAGGTACCGGTGAGTCCTGCGCCGTGATGCGAATAATCGGACCGTCCAGATCGTCAAATGCCTCTTCGTTGATGAGGGCAGCGATTTCTCCAGCTACCCCGCCGGTGCGCACATCCTCGTGCAGCAAAATGACCTTGTTGGTCTTCCGCACAGTGTCGGCAATGCCAACGCGGTCGAGTGGGGAGAGTGTCCGCAGGTCCAGCACTTCCAGGTCAATTCCCTCGCTGCTCAAAGTGTCGGCCGCTTCGAGAGCCACGTGCACCATCGCGGCATAGGTAATGACACTGATGTCTCGGCCCTGGCGCGCAATACGCGCTTTGCCCAATGGAACCGTGTAATCTCCCTCAGGGATCTCCTCCTTGATGCGACGGTAAAGGTATTTGTGCTCGAAGAAAATGACTGGGTTGTTGTCGCGGATGGATGACTTGATCAACCCTTTGGCGTCATAAGCGCTTGCAGGACACACGACCTTCAGTCCAGGCGCATGGACAAACCACATTTCAGGATTTTGCGAGTGAAAGGGACCGCCGTGGACGTTGCCCCCGCTGGGCCCGCGAATCACCAGCGGAACCGGAGCGCCCCAGCGGTAGTGGGCTTTCGCCACCATATTCACGATCTGGTTGAAGGCGCAACCGATGAAATCCATGAATTGGAACTCGGCCACGGGGCGCATGCCGGTAAGGGCTGCGCCGAAGGCGGCGCCCACAATCGCCGACTCCGCGATGGGCGTATCGACGACACGCTCCGGGCCGAAACGATCAATGAAGCCGTCGGTGACTTTGAAGGCGCCGCCGTAAATGCCAATGTCTTCGCCGATGCAGAAGACCGCAGGATCGCGCTCCATTTCCTCCCAGATTCCCTGACGGATGGCTTCGAGGTATGTGAGTTGCATATATATTCGTCCCGCTGCTTAAGCCACGGCCAGCGAAAAGGCCTGTTTTGCCGCCGAGATCGTCTGCCGAATGTCGTCCTCAGTGTGGGCTGCACCCAGGAAAGCGGCTTCGAATTGGGAAGGCGGCAAATAGACGCCATGGTCGAGCATCGAGCGAAAAAATCGCCCGAAACTTTCGGTATCGCACTGCGCCGCCGTGTTCCAGTCAGTTACCGGGTTCGCGGTGAAGAACCAGGTAAACATGGAGCCCACCCGATTGCAGAAAACAGGTACGCCCGCATCCCTGGCTGCGGCGCTCACTCCATCCACCAGGGTGCCGCTTAGTTGCTCCAGCCGCGCGTACAGCGTGCTCCTGTGTTCGCGGAGATAGGATAGTGTCGACAGTCCCGCGGCCATAGCCAGAGGATTCCCGGATAGCGTGCCTGCCTGATACATCGGTCCCAGCGGTGCAACCATGGCCATGATTTCGGACGAGCCGCCGTAGGCTCCAACTGGCAGCCCGCCACCGATGATTTTCCCCAACGTGGTGAGATCGGGCTGGACGCGGAATCGTTCCTGAGCGCCTCCCCAAGCCAAGCGAAACCCGGTCATCACTTCGTCAAAGATCAGCAAAGCTCCATCGCGCTGGGTAAGCTTCCTTGCCAATTCAAGGAACCCCTCCGCAGGTGGCACGCATCCCATGTTGCCCACCACCGGCTCTACGATCACACATGCAATCTGCTGCCGGAACTTCTGGAATGCCTCCTCGAGCGCCGGGGCACTGTTGAACGGCAACGCGAGAGTGAACTGCGTGAACTCTTCCGGCACCCCGGCCGAACCGGGAATGCCCAGTGTAGCAACTCCGGAACCCGCCTTAACCAGCAAGGCATCGGCGTGTCCGTGATAGCAGCCCGCAAACTTCACGATGTATTTGCGTTTGCTATGGGCCCGGGCCAAGCGAATTGCCGACATAGTCGCTTCCGTGCCAGAGCTTACGAAGCGAACTTTCTGCATGTGGGGAAATGCGGAAGTTACAACCTCGGCGAGATCAGCTTCTCCCGGCGTGGAAGCGCCGAAGCTGGTTCCTTTTCGCGCGGCAGCGAGCACCGCCTCCACGACAACCGGAGCGGCGTGCCCGAGAATCAGGGGCCCCCATGACCCGACATAGTCGATGTATTCGTTGCCATCGGCATCCATGATGCGGGAACCGCACCCTCGGACAATGAAAGGCGGTTCGCCTCCCACTGCTCCGAATGCCCGAACCGGCGAACTCACCCCACCGGGAATGAATTGCTCCGCCCGCTGTTGCAACCTGCGCGAGGCCTCCGTCCTGCGAGCCATGCCTTCTCCTGAAAAAGACCGGGAGACCATACTAGCAGGCTCGCAAGGCGGTTCTTTCTGCGGCTCTGTCCGCTGTGATTCGCGATTCACACGAAATTCACAATACAGCAATATTCCTGAAACACGGGACTTGTTACTCTCTTTACCAGTACACGCCCTTCTAACCGGGAGGGTTTTCAGGACAGCCTTGGGGGGCTCCAGGCTGTCCTGAACTTTTTGTAGCCGCCTTTTTTCTGGCATAGAATCTTGTTGGCCTGCCTGTCCGAATCCCCATTTCACCTCGAGTGTCAGATCGCTTGCCTTTGCCTCGATGGCAGTTTAGATTGCCGGTGTCAACCGCCCGCACTCATGCCCGACCGCCTCTTCAACGGCCACTCCATGGTGGCGCCCTTGCGCCGGGTTCTGGTTTGTTCGCCGCTCTCGGCAGGTTGGAGTCAACAAGGCCAATCAAACCGCTGGAACGAGTTGGGGTTTCAGCATGCTCCAGTCTTTTCCATCGCCCAGCAGCAACATGGCGAGCTTTGCCGGCAGCTGACGGCTGCGGGAGTCGAGGTGCTTCAACTCCCCGCCTCTTCTGATCTTTCGCTGGACGCTGTCTACACGCATGACCCCTCTCTCATAACGGACTTCGGTCTTGTGGTATTGAACCCCGCGAAAGTAAATCGTGAGGGGGAAGTGCAGCACCATCGGGACTTTTGCCAGGGCCTGGAAATCCCGATCCTGGGAGAGATCAGGCTTCCGGCGACGGCCGAGGCGGGAGACATGATCTGGCTCGACGCAAGAACCTTGCTCGTTGGCAACGGCTATCGAACGAATTCGGCTGGAATCTTTCAAATCCGGGCGCTGTTCGCGGGTAGCGATGCCAATGTGATCGCCTCGCCGCTTCCCTATGGATGCGGGCCTTCCGCCTGCCTCCATCTGATGTCTTTGATAAGCCTGCTCGACGAGCGGACCGCTCTGGTCGATCTGCCCTGGCTATCTGTCGAGACCGTGGAACTGCTGAAGGCGCGTGGTTACGGATTCATTGAAATCGATCGCTCGGAGCGCGACACACTGGCCTGCAACGTCCTCGCCTTGGGAGAAAAGCGCCTGCTGGCTTTGGAGGAGAACGCCAGGACTAATGCCAAGTTGCGCGCCGCTGGATTTGAGGTCGTGATTTTTTCCGGCTCGGAGCTATGCGTCAATGGAGGCGGTGGGCCTACTTGCTTGACTCGTCCCCTGTTGCGGGGATAATACGCGGACGAAGCTGTTAGAATCGTGGAGCGATGGTTCTCCCCTTCGTTCGCGATCTGTTCGCGGACGTGGAAAAGCTGCCAGCATTTTCGCGTGTAGCCTCCCACCTTCGAGAGCACACGGGGCGAATTCGTGTCTCTGGCTTGACCCCCACGGCGAAGGCCTTGACCCTCGCGCTGCTCCAGAAAGCTGTGGGCCGGCCATTTATGCTCGTGGTCGCGGACAACCGCGCTGCCGAGGAACTGAACCCCATCGTGCAGGCCTTTCACGAGCAAGCCGGCGGTAACGACCCGGACTCTATTTTCTGTCTGCCGTCGCGCGACGTTCTCCCGTTCCAGAATCTTTCACCGCATCCCGAGATTCAGGAAGAACGAGCAGTAGCTCTGTGGAAGATGGCGACGGGAGCGGTCACGATGGTCATCGCGCCAGTCGTCGCCACGGCTAGCCGTTTGCGCTCCTCCCAATACTATGCCGACCTCGCCAGGGTGGTGCGCCGGGGCGAGACCTTCGATACCGAATCGCTCCTCGCTCACCTGAACACCGTCGGCTACGCCTCAACAGACGTCGTCGAAATGCCCGGTCAATACGCCCTGCGCGGCGGGATTCTTGACGTTTACTCGCCGGAGGCTGACAGGCCCCTGAGAGTAGAATTTTTCGGAGATGAAGTCGAATCGATCCGCAAGTTCGACCCGGTCACGCAACGGTCGTCCAATCCCGTTGATGAAGCTCTGCTCCTTCCCCTTAGCGAGACTCCGGTCAGCGACGATCTCTTGCGTGCCATCCACTTACGCCTTTCGGGGAAGCGGATCACGGGTTCCGAGGAGATTGTCGAACAGTCTGTGCGGGCCAGCGGGGTAACTGTTTTTCCCGGGTGGGAGTTCTATGCGCCGCTGGCAGGCGCCGATCGCACGGTCTTTGAATTGCTTTCGAATGCCGTCGTTATCACCGATGAGCCGGACGGTCTCCGGGCCGAATTCGAACGCGTATGGTCGCGGATCGAGGAGTCGCATGAACGTAGCGGCGTTGGGAGCCTGGTGCGGCCTGCTGATCTCTACGTTCCCCCCGACGAGTGGGCTGAGAAACTTGGAACCCTGCCCGGGGCCGATTTCGAACATCTCGCGATCTCACGGCCCGAGCAACCGGACCCGATCCTCTTTCATTCCCAACCTGCTCCCCGCTTTCACGGTTCGGTGCCGGCCATGCTCGAGGAGGTAAAGAAGCAGATTGTTCAAGAGAACCGGGTTTTGATTGCGGTCCCCAACATCGGCGAAGTCGAGCGATTAGCCGACGTCTTCAGCGAATATGGTACGTCCTTCCGTCTCGGCACCCGGACCCGTGGCGGGGAGAGTTACGCGGACGAGACCGCCTACTTCGCTGGAGAAATTCTTACCACGACGCTGGTGAAGGCGTATGTTCCGGATGGCGCGGTATTGCCCGAGGCTCACCTGGCGGTTCTTGGAGCCCGCGACCTGTTCGATGAATCGGAGGCGGTATCGGTCAGGCCGCAGCGGCAAAAATCAAAGACCTCGGCATTTCTCTCCGACTTTCGAGACTTGCAGGTGGGAGACTACGTCGTTCACGTCGAGCATGGGATCGGACAGTACCAGGGGTTGAAGGAGATCAACCAGGGGGATGGCAACGTAGAGTTTATGTTGCTTGAATACGCCGAGGGCGCACGGCTCTACGTGCCGCTGACTCGCCTCGATCTGGTTCAAAAGTATCGTTCGTCGGAAGGCGCGCGGCCCGCTCTCAGTCATTTGGGCACGGCAGCCTGGGCCCGGACCAAAGCCCGCGTGCGCAAGGCCATGAAAGATATGGCCGACGAACTCCTGAAGCTCTACGCCGAACGCAAAGCCGCCCGCGGGCACGCTTTTTCCTCTGACAATCAGTGGATGCGTGAGTTCGAGGATGCCTTCGACTTCACGGAAACGGAAGACCAGGATCTTGCCATCAGCGACGTCAAGCGCGACATGGAACTTTCCCAACCGATGGACCGGCTGCTGTGCGGTGACGTCGGCTACGGCAAGACCGAAGTGGCCATGCGGGCAGCTTTCAAAGCCGTTAGCGATAACAAACAGGTTGCCGTTCTGGCCCCGACCACGGTGCTCGCATTTCAACACTACGAGATTTTCAAGCAACGCTTCGCCGCTTTTCCCGTCCACGTCGAGATGATCAGCCGTTTTCGTTCGGCTCGGCAGCAGAAAGAAATCCTGCAAAGGGTCGAAGCGGGGAAGGTCGACATTCTCATCGGCACTCATCGTCTGCTCTCCAAGGATGTGAAATTCGCGGATCTCGGATTGCTTGTGGTTGACGAAGAGCAAAGGTTCGGTGTGCGCCACAAGGAGCGGCTCAAACAGATGCGAAAGGAGGTCGATGTTCTTACCATGTCGGCGACCCCAATTCCGCGGACCCTGCATATGTCACTGGTTGGTATGCGGGACATGAGCGTAATCGAGACGCCCCCCAAGGACCGCATGGCGATTCAGACGGTGGTCGCCAGTTGGGACGAGAAGCTCATCCAGTCAGCGTTGCAACAGGAACTCGAGCGCGGCGGCCAGGTCTACTTCGTGCACAACCGTGTCGAAAGCATTTGGGAGATGGCCGCCAAATTGCAGGAACTCGTTCCTCACGCCCGCATCATCGTGGGGCATGGGCAGATGTCGGAAGGCGAACTGGAGAAAGTGATGCTGAAATTCATGCACCACGAAGCGGATATCCTGGTGGCCACGACCATCATCGAAAATGGGCTGGATATCCCGCTGTGCAATACGATCATCATCAACCGCGCTGACCGGCTCGGACTTTCCGAACTGTACCAATTGCGCGGCCGCGTGGGACGCTCCAACCGGCGTGCCTACGCTTATCTGCTCATCCCCGCGGATGTTGAGTTGACTCCCATCGCCCGGCGCAGGTTGGCCGCCTTGAAAGAATTCTCTGACCTGGGCGCAGGATTCAAGATTGCCGCACTCGACCTTGAACTGCGCGGCGCCGGCAACTTACTCGGCGGCGAACAGAGCGGGCACATCGAGGCCGTCGGCTTCGAGCTTTACACCCAGATGCTGGATCGGGCTGTGCGTGAGATGAGAGGCGAGGCCGGGCCGGAAGAAGCCGAGACCCAGATCAATCTTGCCCTCAGCATTCGCATTCCTGTCGAATATATCCCCGAGGAGAATCAGCGGCTGAGGATGTACAAACGCATCGCCGGTGTGGAGAAGGAGTCTCAGCTCAAAGACGTTGAGGGAGAACTGGCGGATCGCTACGGCGCTCCTCCCAGGGCCGTAAAGAGTCTCCTCGAGTACGCCTCGCTGAAGTTGCTGGCCATGCGCGTGGGAGTGACCACACTCGAGCGCAAGCGGGATGTGGCGACCATCAAATTCCGCCCCAATGCTGCGGTGGATCCGGCAAAGCTCGCGCAGTTTGTGTCCTCCCACCGGGGAGCGCAATTCACTCCCGATGGGATGCTCAGATTTTCACTAAAGGCCTCGGCTGCAGGCGAGGTCCTCAGCCAACTGCGCGCTACATTGGAGGAACTGGGGGGCGAGATTCCGCATAACGCGCCGGCGTCCAGCGCGACCCGTTAGAGACCAGCACGACTCGATCATCGCCCTGCGCCGCCTACGCTATTCACATACCAGGAGCCTCTGTCTCCCGTTCTTGGATTCCTCGGGCCGATCTCATGTACTCTGGACCATTCGTGTCCTTGCCTGCTCAACTCGTGCCCGCCACCCTCAGCCTCGCAGCCGTATTGTCCTGGGGCACGAGCGATTTCCTAGGGGGTTACGCGGCACGCCGGGCTGACGCCTTTCTGCTCACGACGGTGGCTCACAGCAGCGGGTTGCTCCTGGTACTGATCCTTGCCTCGGGAACGCACGCCCGATTTCCTTCGCTGCACAGCGTGGAATGGGCGCTGGCAGGTGGAGTCTCAGGCGGCCTTGCTCTGGCTGTTTTCTATCGCGCACTAGCCGGCGGAAGCATGGGACTGACCGCCCCTGTCGCGGCCGTGCTGGGCGCAGCCGTTCCCACTATCTTTGGCATCGTGACTGAAGGTGCGCCCGGACCTCTTCATATGGCGGGCTTCATGCTGGCGGGCCTTGGGATTTGGCTTATTTCGCGGACCGAGGGCGGGAACAGTCCGGCAGCCATCGCCGTCGCAGCCCTGGCAGGCATCGGTTTTGCCGGATTCTATCTATGCGTGCGCCAGGCTCGCGATGGTTCCGCGTTCTGGATCGCCACTTTTTCCCGAACCGGAGCGCTGGCGGTCACCGGCGCTGTGGTGCTTGCGCGGCGCAGGTTCCGCGAGATCAGTCTTGGCGGAATCCGCTGGGGCATGATCGCCGGATGCCTCGATGTGATGGGTACGGTCTTCTTCATCCGTGCGAGCCAGACCGGACGCTTGGACGCGGCCGTGGTTTTGACTTCCTTGTATCCTGCAGTCACAGTGTTACTGGCGCGCTTGGTTCTGCGCGAACACTTTACGCGATGGAAGGTGTTAGGAATGTTTGCGGCGTTGGCGGCTGTCCCGATGATTACGGCGCCATGATTCCAAGGTTTTAAAACGATGTGCGCAGCTTTCGCTCTCGCCGATGTCGGATGCCTATGCCTCTTATAGAAGTTCGCAACCTGACCAAAGTATTCCGCTTCGGGGAGTCGCCCTTTGGTGCCTCGCAGGGTGAAATTCGCGCCGTGAACGACGTATCCCTTGACATCGAACCCGGCGAGACCCTCGGACTGGTTGGCGAGTCAGGGTCCGGCAAGAGTACTCTCGGGCGGCTGATTCTACGGCTGGTTGAACCCACCTCGGGATTGATTCGCTTCGAAGGAAAAGATCTCCGCTCCGCCCACCGACAGGAAATGCGCAGGCTGCGGCGGGATATGCAAATCATATTTCAGGATCCCTTCAGCTGCCTGGATCCGCGCATGCGCGTCGAACAAATCCTGGCCGAACCGCTGGTGGTTCACGAAAAACTGAGGCCCTCGGCGCGCCGGAGACGCGTGCTGGAACTGCTGGGCGCCGTCGGACTGGATGAATCCGCCCGGCACCGTTTTCCTCACGAATTCAGTGGCGGCCAGCGACAACGCGTCGGAATTGCCCGAGCCCTGGCGCTTCGGCCCAAATTTATTGTCGCTGACGAACCGATCTCAGCTCTGGATGTAAGCGTCGGCGCGCAGATTGTGAACCTGATGGCGAAACTGCAGCGTGAATTTGGCTTGACCTATTTGTTCATTTCTCACTCGATGCCCGTAGTTCGTTATTTGGCTACTCGGATCGCCGTAATGCATCGTGGCACGATTGTAGAGATGGGGCCGGTTGATCAAATCACCGAGAGGCCGCAACACTCTTACACCCGAGGTTTACTGCATGCCACACCCGAAGTAGTCGCGTGAGTGAAAGCGCCCTTGTTTCGATCCGGCTCGACGATTACAATCCGGCTCTACGATTGAGGAGGCTTAAATGGCTGCGATGCCAGTCACGCCGATGCCGGCTCCGCGTCCCGAGCCTGCCCCGCTCTCCGAGGGCGCGCGCATTCTCAACACCTTTGTCGCTCCCGGCAAGACGTTCGCCGACCTGCGTCGAAGCGCCCGCTGGTGGGTCCCTTTCTTGTTGCTCTCGGTTGTATCTCTCGCGTTCTTCTACCTGGTTGACCAGAAGATCGGGTTCCGCAAGGTGGTCGAAAACCAGATTGGCGCCTCCGCCAAGGCTTCACGGCAGATGGAACAGCTTCCTCCCGATCAAAGAAACCAGGCCATGGCCAGGCAGATCGCTGGGACACGATACTTTCTCTATGGCTACCCGGCAGTGATTTTCCTCTGGAATCTGATCATCGCCGCCATCCTGTTCGCTACCTTCAAGTTCGCCGCCGGCTCCGGTGTGTTGTTCAAGACTTCACTGGCTATCGTGATGTATGCCAGCCTGCCCCTCCTGGTGAAGACCCTGTTAGCCATGCTTTCCCTTGCCGCCGGAGCCAGCCCCGATGCGTTTAGCATTCAAAATCCCGTGGCGACCAATCCCGGTTACTTCGTGGCACCCGGAGAATCCCCATTCCTCTACAGCGTTGCGACGGCGCTCGACGTGTTCATGATATGGACGCTGGTTCTCACGGGAATTGGTTTCAGCACGGCAGGAAAGGTAAAACGTTCGACTTCCATGGCTGTGGTTTTTGCCTGGTATGTGCTTTTTTCTATAGGAAGCGCAAGCATCGGCGCGCTTTTCTCCTGATGCGGCAAAGCAGCGAAAACGGCATAACGCACGCATTCTCCGCGGGATTGCTAAACGACTTGAGGAGCTGATTCCATGAAGAAACGAATGGCGTTGCTGGCCATAATGGCGTTCTCACCGGCAATCTTCGCGCAACAGACGAAGAATCCGGTGACCTCGGTCATCAAAGAAATTCTGCCACGCCAGCAAAAGAACCTCACTGCGGCGGCGGAAGAAATGCCGGCTGACAAGTTCAGCTTCAAACCGACGCCCCAACAGATGAGCTTCGCTACCCTGGTCATGCACATTGCCGAGTCGAACAACTACTTGTGCGCCAAAGCCGGGGATTTGCCTGCCCCCAAGTCTCCTGAGCTCAAGGAAGGCGACGGGAAAGAAAAACTGGTGGCGGCGCTGAAGGACTCTTTCGAATTCTGCAGCACCGGGCTGGCGAAGGCCGATGACTCGAAGCTGGGCGATGTCGTCGACTTGTACGGTGGAAGGCAGGGTCCGCGCGCATTTGCCTGGATCGCCTTGACCAATGACTGGGCAGACCATTACAGCGCGGCCGCGATGTACCTGCGGCTGAACGGCATGTTGCCGCCAACGGCCCAGAAGAAATAAACTCGCCGGGCGCGCTGAGCTCTATTCGATTTGAACGAGATCACCCACCTGAACCGGCGAGGAAGCGGGGTGTTGCGGTGCGCGCCAGGAGTCAAAGATAGAGACCTGGTGCACGCATGAAACCGTGCAGTGCGGGGCGCAGGATTTCTCGGTCACATACTCGCGCTGCAAATCCTGCATAGAGTAAGTTTCCAGCGGAACGCCCGGAAATCCCCGCTGCTGCGAGCAGTAGTGCACCAGTCCGTTCTCACAAATGTAAAGGTAGCGCGCTCCTGCGCGGCATCGCCACTGGTTGGGGCGGCCCTGCGAAATATTGTCCTGGAAGGAATTGATGCGGGTGAAGCTGCGCTTTTCCATAGCCTTCATCGCGTGATAGATTTTCCGCTCGTCGTCTTTCAGGGGCTGCATCTGCCCGTGGCCGTCGTGGATGATCCCGACCGTCGAACTGAATCCCAACTCCAGAGCGCGTTTGCCGATGGTGAGCGCATCCTGGGGATCCCGCACTCCTCCGCCGACCACCGAATTGATGTTCACGTGAAAATCCGCGTGCTCCGACAGGAGTTGCAGTTTCTTGTCCAGCACCTTCAGACTTTTCTTGGAAACATCGTCCGGAGTGACGTTATCGATCGAAATCTGCAGCCATTCGAGCCCCGCCCGATTTAACCGCTCGATTCGCTCCGCGACCAGCAGGTACCCATTCGTGATCAGGCCGGCAATCATGCCGTTTTCGCGGATCCGCCGGATAATGTGATCCAGTTCAGGGTGAAGCAACGGCTCTCCGCCGGAGATGGTGATAACCGACGTGCCCAGCTGGCCTAGTTTATCCACGCGCCGGAACATCTCCTCCGTCGGCACCGCGGCAGAGAAATCGTCGTATTCGTTGCAGTACGTGCAAGCAAGATTGCAGCGACGCACGGGAATGATGTGGGCGAGCAGCGGGTGATCGGTGGACATCAAGGCCCGAGCCACCATCTTCGCCCCGCGAAAATTACGATAAAGGGCTTTGGCCCGGCGACGGGCAATTGTGGAAAAAGAAGGCATGAGATCGAGAGTCAATACTATTAAAGCACATTTCTCTCGCATGCCCCATCAAGCCGCGAGTCAAAGAATGCAGAAGGCAAAGCCTGCTTAGGAACCAGTCGCGCCCCACCCCATTAGCCGATCGCTCCGATTCTACGGATCAGATCCATCTGCTCGGATTTGTTTTCCGCGCCGATGGTGAAGGCATCCAGCAGTCCCAGCGACAAGGCGTATTTCAACGCCTCGTCCTGGCGGGATCGAAGATCGCCTTGACCAAGAATCTTCATGCCGACGATTGCTTTACCCGCCGTTTTCATCTGCCGTAGTACGCTTACTACCGTGCCCGGCGCCGCATCCATGTTTGACCCGATGGGGTTGATCCGCGCCAGATCGACTTCCACCCAGGGCGATCTTGCCGCTGCCCGCAGCGCATCCAGACTGTGGCAGGAGCACCCGTGCGCCCGGATGACCCCCTTCTCTTTGGCCTCGGAAAGCACATCCATTACTCCTCGATAGCGCTCAGTCCAATCGCCTTCGGTCAGGCAATGCATCAGGCAAATGTCGAGGTAGTCGGTGCCCAGTTCTCGCCGGAAGCGGTCCAGATCGGCCTGCGCAGCCTTGGGGTCGCGGGACCACGTCTTGGTCAGAATCGTAACCTTGTCACGCGGCAGCTGCTTGATCGCTTCGGCCACGTGCGGGTGGCTGCCGTAAGCGTCTGCGGTGTCGAAAAACCGCAGGTCCTGGTCGTATCCGTTCAGCAGCAACTCCGAGAGTCCCTTGATGCCGAGCCCGGTCTGATTAGAACGATGGCCAAAACCAAAGGTTCCGGTGCCCATTGCCAGACGGCTGGTCTTGATCCCGGTCTTGCCCAGTTCTACAGTATCGGCGGCCGTGAATCTGGTCGAGGTCGTGACCGCGCCGGAAGCCAGGGCTGCCAGCTGGTTCGATCCGATCCACGCCGCTCCGGCAGTCCTGCTGGCGTAGAGTAGAAAGTCTCGGCGATTCATACTGCCTCCTGCAACCTCACCCGGCCCATGTCTATTATGGACTTCGCCGCCAAGAATTGGTTATCCGCGACTGCAAAGAGTCGCCAGCGGACTGCTGTTCGACCTAGTCTTCTGATCGTCTTGCCCTCCTTCCTTTCACGTACACTCTTAGTCTCGACTCGTGCACCGCATCAAGCACATTCTCGCCCGCTATACTGCGTTCCTGTGGGCATTATTAAAGCCCCTGGGCGCGTGGGGTGTTTTGGTCGCGGGAGCGCTGGATGGTGGCTTTATCGGCCTTCCCATCGACGCCGTCGTCGCCGCCTACGTATACCGGTCCCCGGGGCGATTGTTGCTCTTCGCGTTTATGGCGTCGGCAGGATCGGCGCTGGGGAGCATCGTCATCTATCTCGTCGGTTATGCGGGCGGCGAGGAGCTGCTGCGTAAGCGAATTCCGGCCGATCGTTTTCAGAAAATTCACGACGCTTTTGACCAGCATCCGTTCTGGAGCCTGATGTTTCCCGCCATGCTCCCGCCGCCCACGCCCTTTAAGCTCTTTGTCCTGGCTGCAGCCGTTTCGGAAATGGGATTCATCCACTTCTTGCTGGCCATCTTTTTCGGCCGTGTGGCACGCTTCCTGATTCTTGGGGGGCTGACCATCAAGTTCGGTCCGGACGTTGTCCGGCTATCGGCCATCATCGTCCAGCAACACTATTGGGTTGCGTTGTCGATAGTCATAGCGGTCGTGGCTCTTTGGTTGGGAAAGCAGATAAGGAAGAAGAAAAAGACTCTAACGTCGCGGGATGCACCCAAATAGCTGACCCTGAAAAAGCGCACGCGGCCTGGGCCGCGGCGGTGCCGTCGCTTTCCTTGCCGACAGAGCCGGCCAACGCACGCAGTACCGCCGGAATAGCAAACATCAACGGTGAAGAACAGGTCTTCTTCGACAGCGTGACGGAAGAAAGGCCGGCCAGCCACATCGGGCATCCACACTCCGCCCAGGGTTTTGGGGATAGATCGTCTTGGTTAGGGCCACATCTGGGGGCCGCGAGCAGCGAACCCAGATCGTGACTCTGAGCGTACTGGCGTCAAGTGCCGCCGAATTGCGCCCGCCAGGTTCCGGCAACCGCCGTCACTCCCGCGACCCCTGCTGGTTTCCCCGCACGCCGAACCTCTCGGCGGTCACCTTGAGGTTACGATCCAATTCCACAGCCGCCGAGAGCACACTTCGCCGGCCTGGATACTGAAACCGCATGTCCCGAAAGCGCACCAGATACCCGCCCGTAGGCAGGGTCTCAGTCTCAGTAATCGGATATTGGGCCCAGTCAAGGTATACTCGGCCGAGCGCGGACTGCTTGGCCGCCAGGGTCACGGGTGTCTCCTCTGGCTTGTAGTAAATCTCCATGGATCCGTCGGGATCGACTTCAGAAGACAGAGAATCGACCAGCATGGTCGCATAAAAATTCCGGGTTTCCACCACCCCCACCCAATTCAACGGATTCCACCATAGTGGGAAGGCGGAAACACGCTGGGGAAGAACGTCCTGATAAGAACGGGCTTCCAGAGCGTTCACCGCGCGGCGATGATAGTAGTCGCGAACGCCCCAGAGAGCGACAAGTCCCATCAGCGCCAGGGTGGCGCCGGCTCGCCCCCGCGGTCCGGGACTGCGAACGCCGAGTTCCCTGTCAATGAACGCGAAAAAGGCCGGCAGCACGAGCCCGCCTAACAACAAGAGAAGAATGATAGGGTCGACAATGAACACAATGTCCCACGAGTACCACTTCTCCGAAAACGGCCAGAACGGGCGCACGCCATAGTTGTTCGTGAAGTCCAGCAGAATGTGGCTCAGGCCAGCTAGATATGCAAACAGGAATAGCAGGGCCCACCGCGGTGGCACCTCAGGGTCTTTGACTTTCCCGCCCCGCCATCGCCAGATCACATAGACGAATCCCACGACCAGCGCCGACGTGAATACCAGGCCCAGGAACGAATGAGTGAACCCGCGGTGATGGGCAAAGCCGAAGACCGGGCCCCTGAGATCACCCAGTACATCGACATCAGGCGCCTCTGCCGCCAGCGTGGTCGTAAGCGTCGCCAGCGCCGTTTTGCGGTTTAGTCCGGCCCGTCCAATACACGCGCCAGTCAGAAAGTGAGTAATGGGTTCCAAAGCGTCATCCGGATTCTAATTCGTGCGCGCCCGAAACACGCCTGGACTTGGACCCGGCAGAAAATCCCATTAGATGAAATGGCTCTCCTCGCCGATGCAATGTCACTGATGTAACATCTGAGCCATCGTCTGAAACACAGAACCTAGTTCCCCAATGGGAGGAACACATGCTGCGAAGCATTGTGGCAGTGTTGTCCGGGTATTTGCTGTTCGCTGCGTCTGCCGTGGCCCTGTTCTGGCTTTCCGGCCGCGACCCACACGCCCCTGCGAGTGCATTGTTTCAACTATTCACTACGCTATACGGGATGCTCTTTGCCGGGCTAGGGGGCTTCGTTGCGGCCGTTCTTGCCCGGCGTTCTGAGTTCGAGCATGGATTCGCGGTGGCAACCCTCATCGCTGTGATCGGCGCGGCCTCTCTCCTGGGGACGCTGGGGCATGGGTCCCTCTGGACCCAGCTAGCCGCGATCCTGATTATGGCGCCCATGGCGATGGTTGGCGCTCGCTTCCGGGCACGCCAGGTCCGCCGTTCCAGGGTGCCGGCCGCGCCAGGGCACGTGGGATCTCGCTGATCTCCGCCAACGCGTGCTCGCACGCAGCTACTCTTTCCCCCGTGTGCCCCATTCCCACATTCCGAACATTGCTTTCTGCGGGAGCGGATGCCCAACCTGCCTGGCCAGCATGCAAATCTGTCCCCGATGATGAGCGTCGTGGGCAATCAGGTAGGCAAAAAATCCAGCTACGTCCGGACGAAACCCCTTTAGACGTCCGTCACCCTGCAACGCTGACTTCAGCACCGCGCTCAAGGCGGTCCGGCTTTGTTCCAGTCCTTTGGAAGCTTGAGCCGGCTTGAGGCTGGTCCGCTCCAGTTGATCAGGGATCTTGCTCCCCTTGGCCGCGGCTTTGAGCCACATCACACGCACATTGTGCATGTGGGCCACGATGGCGGCGATGGTTCTCCCCTTGCCGTCCTGCGGCTCCGCCCGCCATGCTTCCAAGGCCAGGTTTTCAATCATGTATCGATTGATCCGGTCGTTCGTGTCGAAAGCCGTCAGCAGAGCTTCCGGCAGGGAGAACTCTGAGCTCTGAGCTTTGGGCATGTTCCCGTCCACCTCGGCGACAGCATACCCCATCGCACAGGGCCTTCAGACTGGTATGTCCGTCTCTTTCGTTGATCCCTGACTTTACCACTTGCCGTCGCAATCAGCTTGCGATTCCCCACTCACTTGGCTAAGCTGTTGCTCTGCGTGGGATCAGCCTGGAAAAATATTGCCGCAAAGGAGGGTTGTCATATGCCCTGCCGTCTTTCTGCAGTTCTGTGTGCGTTGCTCCTTGTGTGCGTTCCCGTCCTTGCTCAGGACCACATGACGCATGATCAGTCACGGCCCGTGACCATGATGTCTGGCTTGGGAAATCTCCATCACCCGGTTTCTACGACGAACCCGCAGGCCCAGGCATTCTTCGATCAGGGATTGCGGCTGATCTATGCCTTCAATCACGACGAAGCCGCCCGTTCGTTCGCGCACGCGGCTGAACTCGATCCCAAGCTGGCGATCGCTTACTGGGGAGTCGCCGAGGCAGTTGGACCCAACTACAACGACCCCGCCGATGATGGTCGCTTCAAACAAGCGCACGAAGCTATACAAAAAGCAATGGACCTTTCGGCCGGCGCCTCCCCTGCCGAAGCGGCTTACATCCAGGCGATGGCCAAGCGCTATCCCGCCGAACCGAATCCCGATCGCCGCAAGTCGGCGGAGGAATATCACGACGCGATGCGCGCTGTGGTGAAACAGTACCCCGATGATCTGGACGCCACCACCTTGTTTGCCGAATCCGGCATGAATTTGCACCCCTGGGGACTGTGGCACGTCGATGGAACGCCGGAAGTAGGCACGGAAGAAGTCGTGGCCACCCTGGAGTCTGTCATCCGCCGCGATCCCAATCATCTGGGTGCCATTCATTACTACATCCATGCCACCGAAGCCTCGCCCGATCCGCAGCGGGCCTTGGCGGGCGCCAGCAGACTGGCGGCCCTTGCTCCGGGAGCAGGTCACATCGTGCATATGCCGGCCCACGTGTACATCCGTACCGGCGATTACGAAGCCGCGGTGAAGACGAACGAGGAGGCGGCTGCCGTTGACCGTGCCTATATCAAGGCCAGTGGAGCGCAGGGCATTTATCCCATGATGTATTACAGCCACAACCTCCACTTCATTGCCATGTGTTCGTCCATGGACGGCAACTATCCTGAGGCCAAACAGAACGCCGATATGCTCGCCGCTCATGTCGGCCCGGCCGTCAAGGCGATGCCCCCGCTCGAAGGCTTCATGACGATTCCCATGGCGGTGAACATCCGCTTCCACCGCTGGGAAGACATTTTGCAGATGCCGCAACCCGATCCCAGCATGAAAACCACCACCGTCTTCTGGCACTTCGGTCGAGGCATGGCCTTGGCTGGCACGGGCAAGCTGACCGAAGCGCAGGCCGAATACAAGATCGTGTCCGTGGCCGAGGCGGCGACTCCTCCGGATGTCATCTTTGCCATGCCGATCAACAACAAGGCCAAAGACATCATGCGAATTGCCGAAAATGTTCTCGGTGCCAAG